>OJBX01000004.1_pt1 | contig 274751 bp, 234 predicted proteins | sample 1590751 | NCBI WGS metagenome assembly OJBX01 (sample SAMN05416780, study PRJEB24817) | seawater metagenome | isolation source: Sea water | place: Canada:Atlantic | collected 2013-07
AATCAGGTATTTTTTGGAATCACCCCCCCCGTTGCACTAGCGAGTTGAATCCGCGCTCTAAATATAATGCTGCCTGGTTTTAAATCACAGGTATGCCATATTGACGAAATTACGGGAGAAACGTTAGCGATTGATTTTACAGTGGCAGCGCCTACCGAAGTTACTCTACTGAACGTCGAGCCAGAGAAACGTGTTGGCGAGGTCGTTGTAGATTTGATTGGAAGAGTGGGCGATTATACTTTAGCCATATACTTTACACACCCAGGAAGAACTTCACCGCTGAGCAATCAGATTACATTGGGCGACAGGTGCGGGCTTATTAAACTGTCTTTGGACAATTTTTACGCCCACATTGCTGGTGCTAAGAAGCAAGAAGAGTCTTACAGTGCTGCCCTGAGAAGATTCCTCGAAAAGGATGTCTTGTCAAAGATGTGGCTTCATCATCCGCGATACTTGAGAAAGAAACAGCAAGCAGAAATGGAGCTAGGCAAAAGGGTGAGTGCGGTCAGATCCGAAAGACTTGCCGAGACTAGTTTTTCATGTGGAGAATGTGGGCATACCTGGGTCGGACCTGCGAGCAAATCGAAGTGCTCGAGGTGCAACAGCCACCTGTATAGTTTTAGAAATGAAAAGACATAATAAATTCCTGCAGTCGGACAAAATTATGGTGTCATGCCCTTCGCAGACGAGGCAAAAGTCATGTCACCAATTCGCCGCTGAAGAAGGGCGTTTGTAGAAAAGGTAGGATCGAATGAATTTTTGGTGGGTTAACCAAAAGCAAACATACCGGCATGAAGTGCCGGGGGGATACATGTGGTCTCCCAAACTCGATCAAGCGGGCAATCGCAACCATTCTTACGATCTGATGCGGAAGGTTAGGCCGGGCGATGTCGTATTTTCCTATGCAAACGCATTGATAAAAGCCGTAGGTGTGGTTGGGTCGCACTGTTATGAATTCCCAAAGCCCGACGAGTTCGGGTTGGTAGGAGACTACTGGTCCCGCGTAGGCTGGCGTATAGATGTAAAGTTTACGGAGCTTACACAGCCAGTACGGACAATAGACCACATAGCAGCACTCAAGCCATTTCTCGCAGAAAAGCACGCACCTCTGCAGAGAGATACGGGAAAGGGGAATCAGGCATATCTCTTCAGTATTTCCCGGGATCTGGCGTTGGCATTGTCCCATCTGCTTGATAGGTCGGTAGTAGATTTGGTTTCGGGGAACTACGCTATGGACGCTGATGTAGACCGCTCCTGGGAAAACATTGAGGAGTGGGAGAATCGTGTTGAAAATGGAATCAAGTCTGATCCCTCTATCGTCGAGACAGTCAAAGAAACCCTAGTTCTTGCCCGTAGAGGGCAGGGTGCATTCAGAGAGGGATTGTTTTCTCTCGAGAAATTCTGCCGTATTACAAAGGTGGATAATCCTAAGCATTTGATCGCCAGTCATACCAAGCCGTGGAGAGACTGCGACAACGAGGAGCGACTCGATCCTGAGAATGGGTTCTTGCTCACGCCGACGGTAGACCATCTATTCGATAAAGGCTTTATCAGCTTCGAGGATAATGGAGACCTGATTGTTTCTCCCGTCGCACATCGGGAATCGTTGCACAAAATGAGTATCCCGATAGATGAAGAATTTAACGTCGGCAGCTTCTCGAGTGGCCAGAAAAAATTTTTAGACTGGCATCGAAACAGTTTGCTGTTGGTTTAGTTGCATCAATCCGTGTAAGGGTGCTTCGGTGGCCAATAATGGATTTTATGACGAGCATGCCGCTACTTTGGCAACCCAGTATCAGGCAGCAGACGTTGGTGCGGTGCATGGGGCTTGGCTTTCCGGGTTTACCACTTTTATACCCGGCTTCGCCTGCGACATAGGCGCCGGCTCCGGCCGCGACGCCAATTGGCTAGCCGAAAAGGGTTGGGACGTCATCGCCGTCGAGCCCAGCCGGGGCATGCGTGAACTGGCCATCCCGAAATCCCATCCCAACGTCACCTGGCTCGACGATTCCCTGCCGGAACTATCCCGCCTGCGCGCACTCGGCCACCGCTTCGACCTGGTGCTGCTCAGCGCCGTCTGGATGCATGTGCCGCCGGGCCAGCGCGAGCGGGCCTTCCGCTTTCTCACGGAGCTACTCAAGCCCGGCGGAACGCTGGTGATCACCTTGCGCCATGGCAGCGATGAGCAGGAGAACCGGGAGCGCGGTTTTCATACGGTCTCCGCCGCCGAGCTCGCGGTCTTCGCCCAGCGCCGGGCGGTGGTGATGAAGGATCCGGTGCGGCAGCCGGACCAGACCCGCGCCCACGTGGAGTGGGAAACGGTGGTGTTCACCATCCCGGATGATGGCACCGGCAGTCTGCCGCTGCTGCGCCACATCATCGTCAACGACAACAAGTCGGCGTCCTACAAGCTGGGGCTGCTGCGGGTGCTCACCCGGATTGCCGAGAGCGCGCCCGGGGTGGTGCTGCGGCGTTCGGATGACTGGGTGGAGATTCCCCTCGGTATCGTCGGCCTCTACTGGCTGAAGCAGTACAAGCACCTGCTGATTGATCATCAGCTGCGCGAGCGCCCCGAGTCGGATCAGGGCTATGGCTTTGCCCGCGAAGCCTTCTGGAAGCTGGCGCAGATATCGCCCTATGACCTGCGCGTGGGCGGCCATCTGGCGGCGGACCATGCAGCCATCGTCACTCAGGCGATCCGCGATGCCTGCGCCAATATCACCACCATGCCCACCCGCTATATTACCTGGCCCGGTCGCGGTGACCCCGTATTTGAATTCGAACGGCGCGGGTTTCGTTTCCAGCCGCAGCCGCTGGTGATTTCCGCGGAGTACCTGGCGCGGTTTGGCGTGTTCCGTATTCCCGCCGCGATCTGGCAGACCCTCGGCCAGTACGCCTGCTGGCTGGAGCCCGCCATCCTGCGCGAGTGGGCGGCGCTGCACAGTCAGTGGAATGTGAGTGATCCCCGCGCCGGCGACCACCAGGTATTTGCCTGGGAGGAGGGGCGCCGCGATACCAGCCTCGCCGCCGGCCGCGTGCTGGACCTGCGCCAGCAGGGCGTGGACGTTCCCTGCGTGTGGAGCGCCCGCCCGGTCCGCGAGGCGAACAGGCTGCATATCGACCACTGCTTCCCCTGGTCGCGCTGGTTCAACAACGACCTGTGGAACCTGCTGCCCGCCCGCAGCGACGTCAACCTGGCCAAGGGCGACAAGCTGCCTTCCGCGCAGGCGTTGTCCTCGGCCCATGAGCGTATTCTGCACTGGTGGAACCACGCATGGCTGGGGTCGCCGCACCGTGAGCGCTTCCTGCTGGAGGCGACCGTGTCCCTGCCAACCCTGGTCGAACAGCCGGCGCCGGCGGATATCTATCAGGCCATGCTGCACCAACGGGCGCGCCTTAAGGCGGATCAGCAGTTGGCGGAGTGGACGCTTGCGCGTTAACGCGTTTTTGATCATTTGCGGCCAAAGGGTTGCCCGGCGTCCTGCCCTGTTCAATAGTAACCCTTGGTACTGACCGCTGCCGCCACGGAGGGCGCGATGGTCACACTGCTGGACCCTAAAAACGACTACGTATTCAAGCGGCTGTTTGCGGGTGATCCCGAGCTGACGGTGGCGCTGATCAATGACCTGCGGCCGGATTTGCCGGCGGTCGCTTCGGTAGAGATTCTCAATCCCCTCATCAGTGCCAGCGAACTCAGCGGCAAGGGGATTGTTCTGGATGTGCGCGCCCGCTGCGTTGACGGCCACCAGTACAATATCGAGATGCAGGTGCAGCGGCAGCTCGATTGGGGCTCCCGCAGCCTGTTCTACCTGGCCCGCCTGCTATCACAGCAGCTGAGCGCCGGGGAGGAGTACCAGGCGGTGGCGAGCGCGATCGGGATACATCTGCTGGACTTTGACCTGTTTACGGGGAGCATGGCGGAGCGCGGGCAGGCCCTGTGGCGCTTTGAGATGCGCGATGCCACCCTGCCTGACGTAACGTTGGGAAGCGAGCTACAATTGACGGTGATGGAGCTCAAGAAAGCGGACCGGCTGGGGCAGCTGCAAGGCCCCGCGAGTGACTGGGTCCGTTTCTTTGAACACTGGCAGGAGGACACGATCATGAGTGGCATTACCCACGAGCCAGTCAAGAAAGCGATGGGCAGCATCCGGCAGCTCAGCGCCGACGAGGAAGCCCAGCGCCTGGCGGAGGCACGCGAATGGGGGCGCATCAACTGGAACCTGAGTATCGCTGCTGCTCACCGGGAAGGGCTGGAGCAGGGACGGATAGACACACTGCGCAATGCTCTTGCCCAGCTGCTCGAACAGCGGTTTGGTCCCCTGCCTGAGTGGGCGAACACTCAGCTTGCCACTGCCAAGGTCGATCAGCTTGATACCTGGACGAAGCGCATACTGTCGGCGGGCAGTCTGGAGGAGCTGTTGGGGCGTTCGGGATGAAAACGTTTCTGTGGAGACGCTGTCCTGGGCCCATGGCCGCATTCTGGACTGGTGGGATCAGGCCTGGCTGGGGTCGCCGCACCGGGAGCGCTCCCTGCTGGTATCCACCGTATCCCTGCCGACGCTGGTGGAGCAGCCGGCGCCGGCGGATGTCTACCAGGCCATGCTGCACCAGCGGCCACGATAATAAATGTCTCAAAGGAGCCACCCCATGCCCACCAAAGAACAAATTGACCACGCCATCAACGAGCACTTTGACGCCTGGAACGCCCAAGACCAGGCGCGCTGGTCAGCGAATTTCGCCGAGGACATCGTCTTTTAAGATCCGTATGGCGGCCTGCTGAAAGAAGGCCCGCTGGCGGTGCGGCACAGCTGGGAGAACAGCTTCAAGAACGGCGACGTCTGGACGCTGGAGTGCCTGTTGAAACAGGTCTGCCTGGATCAGGCGGCGCTGGTGGTGCGTTCCACCGGCAGCGTCAACGGCAAGCCGGTGGTGGTGGAAGGCATCGAGATATACACCGTGAACGACGATGGCAAGGTGTGCCACATTCGCACGTACTTCAACCCCCCGGAGGGGATGGAACTGGACCCGTATTTTTCACACCAGAGCTGAAAGCGGCATCACTGCACCACATTCACCACCAGCTTCCCGCGCGTGCGGCCCCGCTTCAGGTAGCGGATCGCCTCGGGCACTTCCGCCAGGGTGAACCGTTGATCGATCACGGGCGTGAGTTGCCCGTTGTCCGCATAGCGGGCCAGAGCCGTCAGGTCCTCTGCGGTGGTGATGGCGAGCAGCGGCTCCAGCCGCTGTGAAACGAAGGGGGAGCGCACCACGGCGTGCAGTGGCCGTGCCAGCGGGCCCCACCAGGGGTCTATCTTCATGGAGCCGACCAGCACCAACACGCCATCGGGCTCGGTGACTTCCAGGATGTCCGAGATGGCATGGTTGCCGACCATATCGATAATGGCGTGGTAGCGTGTGTCGCCTTCAGTGTAGTTCTGCTGCGTGTAGTCAATCACCCGGTCTGCACCCAGCGCGCGCACCAGTTCCGCATTGCGGCCGCTGCACACCGCGGTCACGGTGGCGCCCATGGCCTTGGCCAGTTGCACGGCATAGGTGCCCACGCCGCCGGACGCGCCGTTGATCAGCACCTGTTGGCCGGGCTGCACGTTCGCCTTGTCGCGCAGGGCCTGCAGCGCGGTGATCGCCGCCACCGGCAGCGCGGCGGCCTGCTCGAAGCTGAGGTTGGTTGGTTTCAAGGCAATACCGCCGTTCTCACTGCGCACGACGTACTCGGCGAAGGCGCCGTTGGCCACACCAAACACGGCATCGCCCGGCTCGAAGCGAGTCACACCCGAGCCGACGGCTTCCACCACGCCGGCGAAGTCTGCGCCCATGCGCGGTGACTGCGGCGCATTCAGGCCGTTGGCCAGGCGCAGCAGGTAGGGTGTGCCATGCAGGAAATGCTTGTCGAGGGGGTTGACCGAGGCGGCGTGCACCCGCACCAGCACGTCGCTCTCTGCCAGCTCGGGCTTCGCCACGGTTTCCAGCGTGATAACGTCCGTATCGCCGTAGCAACGCTGCATGTTGGCCTTGAAGCCGGTAGTGCCTTCCGGCACTGCAGACCCGGGTTCGCAGGGCGCATTGTGGCTGGCCACCAATGCCAGCGCGCCAATGGCCAGCACTGCGGTGGCGGTGAGCCCGGCCAGTAGTTTGATTATGATGCGTCGATACACGGTAGTTCCCCCGGGCAGTGAGCAAAAGGCCACTGTCCAGGGCCGCGGGCCAGACCGCAAGCTTTTTGCGGTGAACAGGGGATGTGGTGCGTTGAACGTTCGCTGGATAGCGGCTTGCGCCTCAATTGACGAGCCAGGCCTGCAACTGGGGCACCACCTGTACAACCACTATCAGTCCCAGCATGAAGGAGTGCAGGGTGGCCTGTGTGCGTAGGGGCTCCAGTTTGTCGAGCCGCATGCCCAGCTTGTCGAGACGCCTTTCCAGCTCGTCGAGCCGTCGGTCCAGCCCGTCGAGCCGCCGGTCCAGCCCGTCGAGACGGTGATCCATCTGCTGGAAGCGCCTCTCGATTTGCTCAAAACGCTGTTCCTGTTCGGCGAACGCGGCGCGCACCACGGCATCCAGGTAGTCCCGGGTGACGATGTTGTCTGCGTAAAAGCCAAATGCTTCGGCCATCAGTTCCGCCTGCGCGTCTGCCTGCGGTTCAGGCACGCCAGCCTCACGGAGGCGGCGCGCGTAACGCAGTGAATCAAAAGCCAGTGTCGCCACAAGAATAGCCTCCCAATGCGCCCGCGCCAAGCATGACAATCCTGATGAGGCTGTGGTACATCATGTCCATGCAGACTTCATCTGATTCAGCCAGCCTTGCCACCTCGGGTGCGTGGCCTCGCGCCTGGCTACTCTCCGCCTACCGCGCCGACAGCCACGCGGCCTGGGCAGACTGGCTGCTGGCCTCGCAGCCTCAGTTCAATTGGCAGCGGCTGGAGTTGCCGGGTCGGCACTTCGCCTGGCGTATTCGCGGCAATCCGCTGTCCTGGCTGGCGGCCCTGCCACCGCAACAGCCGGACCTGATTGTGGCCACCTCGATGGTGGACCTCGCCACCCTCAAGGGCCTGCACCCGCGTCTGGCGGGGGTGCCCACGCTCTATTACTTCCACGAAAACCAGTTTGCCTACCCGCTCAGCAGCCGCCAGCGCCACTGGCTGGAGCCGCAGATGGTGCAGCTGTATGGCGGACTGGCGGCCAGCCGGTTGGTGTTCAACTCCGCCTTCAATCGCGACAGTTACCTGCACGGCGTGCAGCAGCTATTGGAGCAGATGCCGGATGCGGTACCTGCCGGGGTTGCCGACCAGCTGGCGCAGAAGAGTGGTGTGTGCCCGGTGCCTGTAGAGCCGGCGGTGCCGCCGGCGGCGGAGCGCGACGGACAGTTGATTCTGTGGAACCACCGCTGGGAGCATGACAAGGCGCCAGAGCTGTTTACCGAGGCGATGATCGCGCTGGCAGGGCAGGGCGTGGCATTCCGGCTCGCGTTGCTCGGCAAGCGCCCAAGGCAGGTGCCGCCGGCGCTGGCACGCTTGCGCGAGGCCCTGCCGGAGCGGATTGTTGCGGATGGTCAGCTGCCTGCGGGCGCGTACCGCGCGCTGCTCGGTAGGGCGGCCATTGCGGTCAGCACGGCTCGCCACGAGTTCCAGGGGCTGGCGATGCTGGAGGCGGCGAGTGCGGGCGCCAGGCCGCTGGTGCCCGATGCGCTGTGCTATCCAGAACAGTACCCAACGGCCTGCCGCTACCCGCCGGGGGATGCGGGCGCGCTGGTGTCACGGCTGCGGGACTGGCTGTTCGGGGCGCTGCCACCACCGGTGGATGTGAGCCCCTGGTATGCCCAGCACCTTGGGCCGGTGTGGACCGAACTGCTGGCCAATACGCAGACGGTGATCGCTAACCCTTCGGCCCCATCAGTGCCCAGATAATCAGCCCCACCAGGGGCGCCAGTAACAGCAGCAGAATCCACAGCACTTTCGCCAGGCCCCCGGCGGAGCTTTTCGCCACCTTGATCACGGCCCAGATAACAATCACCAGCCAGATCAGCCCGAGCAGGCCACCTACTTCTACACCCATAACAACCTCCTTGATGAGGGTGGGGCGGCATCGGTGTGCGCCGTCCCGCGCCCTATGCGCTTCACTCTACGGAAAACACGCGCCTATAGCCACGTGCAAATCCCCCCTGCAGGCTGGACAGTCGCTGCGATGGCAAGCACGTTTGCGCTACTCGCCGCAGCGGTAGCTTGCGGCATCATCCAGCGGCCCGTGTCCGTCATGGATGGCGCGCAGGGGATAGGGGCACAGCAGCGCCGTTGCCGTGGCCGCCGCAGGGTCCAGTGTATCGCGGGCCACAATCTGTGCGGGTGGCTCAGCCTGCTCTACCCAGGCATCCAGGGCCTGCAGCGGGTCGAACAGGTCCGGTGCGAGGCCGGGCGCTTCCCAGCAATGCCCGTGGCCCGGCACCATGAACAGGCGCGCGTGTTCAGCCAGCGCCTCGGCGCCGCCGTTTTCCGCGGCCGCGTCGTTGAAATAGCGGATGGTGCGCTGCGGCAGAATCAGCGGGTCTGCCCAGCCGTGCCAGATGAGCAGCCGCGTGCCTGCGGCGCGTAGTCCGGAGAGATCCGCGTTGGTGGCATTGGCGCGCTGTGCCAGTGGCGAGGCCGCCATGGCCGCCGCTTCCGCCACCACGTCAATGCTCGCCGGGTTCACGTGCTGGCCTGCGGGCACATTGCGGTAGATGTCGAGGAAGCCCTGGGAGGCGTCTCTGCCCCAGGCGGGTTGGCCGTCACGGCCGGTAATCCAGAACGGCCACAGGTGCTCGGAGCCCGGCGGCAGGCCGGGAAACAGCTGCGTATCGCCGTCGTGCGCGCCGCGATACAGCGCGGCAACCTGTTGCAACTGTGCCGCGCTCAGGCAGCCGCTGTCGGTATTGGCTGTGCAGCGCAGCGCGCTGAGGTCGGGATGGCATCGCTCCGGTGTGGCGATCAGCCCGTCTTCCAGGCCGTCCAGCGCATCGCAGGCCTCGCGTACATGGGTGGCCAGGCGATCGATGTGTGCGGCGGTGAACCGGGGCTCACCATCGGGGGTCCAGGCCTGCTGGATCATCCACGCGCCCTGCACACCGGCATTGCCGGACAGGTCCAGAATCGGGCCGCCCGCGGCGATGCCGTCAAACAGCTCGGGATAGCGCTGCGCTGCTACCAGGCCCAGCCGGCCCCCGTTGGAACAGCCGGAGAAGTAGCGCCGCTTCGGGGCCTGCGCATAGTAGGCCTGAATCACCTCGGTGCCCAGGGTGGCCAGCGTCGGCAGCACGGCCTCGGCCCACAGCGCAACGGCCTGGTCATCGCCACTGCGCGCCCAGTCGGTGTCCGAGGTCGGGGCCTGGTGGCCGCTGTCGTGGGCCATGGCGGCATAGCCCTGCTTCAGGGCTTCGTTGATGCTGTTGGAATAGCCCGGCTTGTCGGGCAGCAACTGGCCGCAGAAACCGCCGCAGCCGGCGAGCACGAATTTACCGTTCCAGTCTGCGCGAGGTGGCAGGCGCATTTCGAACCCCACTTTACCGGCGGCCTGGCCGCGCACCCTGCAGAACGCTGGCAGGTCGCCCGCGGGCATCAGTTGGGGCGTTTCCGTGAGGGTGACGCCTGCGGTGGCAGCCAGCGCCGGTTGCAGCGCGGCGCAGTTTGCGTTTGCGTTATTGGCGGCGAACGCCACCTGCGCCATGAAGAGTGTGCCGATGAGGCCGCCCAGCCGTTGCCAGTCGCTCGACATTGCAATCTCCCCCCAGTCAGTCCAGAGTTTCCACTCGCCGCGGCCGTGCCTGCAGGGAGCGACCCATGCCCATACCGGCCGACAGACTTATCAGGGTATCGCGGCCGAAGGACCCTTTACCTTACGCATTTTCGGAGCGCGTATCCATGCCAATGGCCTTGCCCCCACTCTACACTGTCACCCCCGCAGGGGTTGGGAGAAACACCCTGCGCTCACTGAAGCGGATGTGCAGGCCGTTCGCTGTGGGCGCGCTCCTTACGCTGGCAGGGATGGGGAATGCTATGGCCGTTGAGGAAGCGGAATACACCGTTGTGCAGGCAGATGAGCCCTTTGAGCTGCGCCACTATGCGCCGCATATTCTGGCCGAAACCGTCGTCGAGGGCGATTTTGAGGGCGCGGGCAGCAAGGCCTTTCGCCGGCTGTTTGACTATATATCGGGCAGCAACACATCGCGTGAAAGCCTCGACATGACATCACCCGTCGGCCAGCAGGCGGGCAGCGAGAAGATCGACATGACCTCGCCGGTCGGGCAGCAGCGGGTGGATGGCCGCTGGGTGGTGAGTTTCATGATGCCCGCGTCCTACTCCCTGGCAACGCTTCCGCAGCCGGATGATCCGGCCGTCACCCTGCGCCAGGTGCCCGCGCAGTTCATGGCCGCGGTGCGCTATTCAGGCTTCTGGTCGGAAGAGCGCTACCAGCAGCACCGGGAAAAACTGGCCGCATGGATTGCCGAGCAGTCCCTGACGGTGGTGGGTGAGCCGGTTTGGGCCCGCTACGACCCGCCGTTCATGCCGTGGTTCATGCGGCGCAATGAGATTCTGGTGCCCGTATTGGATCCTTCCAACAACCAGTGAGCAGACCCGGTGCAACTCTAGGGTTGCCTCGGTAGTGTCGCAGGGTGGTGGCACCGCGGCAGTTCCACGAACGCGTGATGACAGAAAATCCAGGACCCAGCAGCGTATGAAAAACTGCCCGATGACGAAACACAGCCTCGCGAATCTGGCCCTCTACAGTCACGGCGCGCCCAATCACCTGATTGCGGAGAACAGGCAGCAGCATTCGGTGTCCTGGGAGGCAGGCAGTGCCGGAGAATCTGGGCACTGGAATGTGTTTGCCACTCCCGAAATCGACACGGTGTTAAAAAACCCGGCGCTATTCAGCAATGCTGCAGGTCCACGCCTCCTCGACACACCCAAGGAGGCCATCAGGGGGAGACATGTTTCGCTCAACCTGATGGACCCACCGGTGCACCGCGATTACCGTCGTCTGGTGGATGCAGCCTTCAAGCCAACCGCGATTAAACAGCGCGAGCCCAACATCCGGGCCATCGCCGACACCATCATTGATGACGTTATCGGGCAGGGCCGCTGCGAATTTGTGACGTCGGTTGCAACACAGCTGCCACTGCGTGTGATCGCCTGGATACTCGGCATACCGGATGCGGATCGGGCGCACCTCTGTGCCCTTACCAACACCATGATGATCGCCGACGATCCGGACTTTGCCGGCAGTATCATGGAGGGCTACGATGCGCAGCGAGCACTGGTGCAATACGGTGCCCAACTGGCTGCCAGTCATCGACTCAATCCCCGGGACGACCTGACCACCGACCTGTTGGCGGCGACGCGGGAAGGGGGAGAGCAGCTCACTGATCTGGAATACGGGCTGTTGTTTCTCAACCTCATTATTGGTGGCGTCGAAACCACGCGCAATGCCACGGCCTACGGTCTCCATGACCTGATACAACACCCCGAGCAGTTCCAGATGCTACAGAATGACCCCGAGTTGATTCCCGGTGCAGTGGAGGAAATGTTGCGCTTTCGCGCACCGATAATGAACTACCGGCGCACCGCCATGGCAGACGTTGAGCTGGGAGGGCAGACTGTCCGCAAAGGTGACAAGGTCATCGTGTGGCTTGCGTCCGCCAATCGGGATGAGCAGGTCTTTGCACACCCCAACAGCTTTGACATTACCCGCTGTCAGCGCGAAAGAGTGCAGCGGGACGCCCGTACCTTTGGCGCAGGGCCACACTATTGCCTGGGTGCACACCTGGCTCGCTTGCAGCTCAAGGTGGTTTTCGAAGCAATCACCGCGCGGATGACCAATGTGCAACTGGTCGATCAACCCAGAAATGCGCTGTCAGCCTTTGTCGACGGCTACAAGGAAATGCACATTACCTTCGACCGACGGGCTTGATGTCAGCGCAAACGGTTGTGAATCCGGTTTAACGGGGGCTCACCGTTCCGCGCCCCTGACTGCGCTGGCGTTGTCTGCCTCGCCCGCGTTCGATGTGCCGCCCCAGTATCCGCTCCGCCTCCTGCATCACCAGCGGGTCATCGCGCAGGGCCCAGAGCTGCTCCCGTGCCCGCCGGTGGGCGGCCTGCAGGTCGACGATGGGTGCCGGGTAGTCAAGGTCCAGCCCCAGCCAGGCCGATTCCATCGGCGCGATCGCCCAGGGCCGGTGAATCAGCGGTGCCTGCAGCGCACGCAACTCGGGCAGCCACTGGCGCAGGAACTGTCCGTCGGCATCGTGCTCCATGGATTGCTTGACCGGATTGTAGATGCGCACGGTATTCATGCCCGTGACACCCGCCTGCATCTGGAACTGCGGGTAGTGAATGCCGGGCTCGAAGTCCAGAAACAGGCGGGCGAGGTGCGCGGTACCCAGCCGCCAGTCCTGCCACAGGTGGTGGGTGAGAAAACTCACCAGCATGGCGCGCCAGCGAAAGTTCAGGTAACCGGTTGCGTGCAGGCAGCGCATGGCGGCATCCACGGCGGGAAAGCCGGTGGTGCCTGCTGCCCAGGCGTCGACATGTGCCTGGTTGCGTGGGCGCTCGAGCCGGGCGTAGCCGCGGTTCAGGTCGCGAAACTGCATCTCGCACTCCATCTCGAATTTCTGGATGAAATGGCAGTGCCAGTAGAGCCGTGACTCGAAGGCCGCCAGCGACCGCTGTGGGCCACCGCGGGCGCGCGCCTGCTGTAGCGCCTGCCAGAGCTGGCGCATGCTCAGGTTGCCCCAGGCGAGGTAGGGCGAGAGCCGTGAGCAGTGGTCGCGGCTGGCAACGGGGCTGGACAGGCTGGAGGCGTAGCGCGTGTGGCGCTGTGAGAGAAAACTCTGCAGCCAGCCCTGTGCTTCGGTCTCACCGCCGCGCTGGAACGCCGCCTCGTCGGCAAGCCAGGCGGGGTCGACGCGCCCGCGTGCGCGCAGGGCTTCGCTCTGTCCACCCGCGGGCAGCAGGGCCGGGCGCGCGCCCTGCAGCGGCGGCGTAGCGAGCGGCTGTTGCATGCTTTGTTGCCAGGCGGCGGCCCAGCCCTGCCGGTTGCGCCGCCCGCGCTGCACACCGTTACTCGGCGACTCCAGCCAGGGTACGCCTGCCGCCCTGCAGAAATCGGCCACGGCGCGATCCCTGTCATAGGTGATGGCCAGACCGGTTTCTTCGTGGCTGTGCAGCGAGCCGAGGCCCACGTCCTGCTGCAGGGCCTGCAGCAGCGGCAGCATTTCGCTGAGAAAGACATGAACGTGGGTGCCCAGGGGTTTCAGGCGCCGGTTCATGTCCCGCAGTGACTGGGTGACAAAGCGCCAGTGGCGCGTGGCGTAGTGCGGGTCCGCAAGCAGGGAGGGCTCGAAGCAGTAGATCAGCAGCAGCGGCCGGCCGCTGGCGATCGCCTCGCAGAGGGGTGCGTGGTCGCTCAGGCGCAGGTCGCGCTTGAACCAGACTACCGCGGGTGCCGTGCCCGTATCGCCGTGCCCAGCCACGTGGCTCAGCGTGTCCGCTTGCCGGCCTTGCCCCGCCGTGGTGTTTCCGGGGGGGTGTTCTGGTAGCGTTCCAGCAGGGTTTTCAGCGCCACCAGCTCGAAATGGCGTTTCGCGGTGATGGCATAGAAGCGCTCGACAACCGTGTCCAGCACGCAGTAGCGCTGCAGCCTCCCGGACTCCAGTTCATCCTGCACCACCACCTCCGGTACCACCGCGAGCCCGCCGGAGTCGCGGGCCAGCAGGCGCAGCATGGCCATGTCCTCCACTTCGGCGTAGGGGTCCACCTCAACCCCGTGCTGTTCGCAGAGCAGGTCGAACTGGTTGCGGATCTCGCTGTTGGGGCCGGGCAACAGCAGTGGCAGGGTGCCGAGATCCTGCGGGAAGCGGAAGGTTTTCGCCGCTTTGCCCGGTGGGCCGACAATGCACACGCTCTGTTCGGCAATCTGCTGGCAGCGCCAGGGTGTGGAGGTGTCTGCGGCCACGGCGCGGTTGGAGAGGATCAGGTCCAGCCTGTGCACGCGCAGCTGCTCCAGCAACTCCTCCAGGCTGGCTGAACGGATAACCAGCTTGATTTTCGCCTCGCCGATCACCGGCCGCAGGAAGTTCTCCTGGAAGTTGCGCGACAGGGTGGCCACTGACCCGATGCGCAGCCGCTGCAGGCGCTGCAATTCGCCGCTCTCGGTGAGGGCCAGCAGTTCGCTGCCCAGGTTGAAAATGCTCTCGGCGTACTCCAGCACCAGATGGCCCACTTCCGTCAGGCGCAGGGAGCGACCATCGCGGCTGAACAACTCGTGGCCGAGCTGTTCCTGCAGCTGTTTGATCTGTGACGACAGGGCGGACTGTGATACGTGCAATTGCTGCGCCGCCCGCGTCAGGTGGCCCTCCTTGGCGACCACCCAGAAGTAGTACAGGTGGTGAAAGTTCAGCTGGCGCATAAAAAGTTCTCGAAAAAAGAACGATACTATCGAAAGTAACTGTTATACAAAATCCAGTCATGACCGCAGTATGGCGCGGTCGCAGCTGCCTGCCTGGGATACTATACGGTCTGTTCTGGAATGATGGATGATATGCGCGCACTCGCCGACCGCCCGATTGCCCTGCTCACCCGCCACGCCAAAGGCGACCTGGTGGCGCCACCGCTGGCGGCGTTGGGCCTTGTGCTGACGGTCACCGATGCCTTCGACACCGACCAGCTGGGCACTTTTTCCGGTGAAGTTGAGCGCAGCTTGAGCCCCCTGGACTGCGCGCGGCACAAGGCCCGGCTGGCCTGTGAACTCACCGGGCTCGACCTGGGCCTGGGCAGTGAGGGCAGCTTCGGCGGCGGCCCCATGGCGGGCCTGGTGAACTGGGACGAAGAGCTTCTGGTGCTCTGGGACCGTCAATCCGGCCAGGAAATCGTGGCGCGGGCCGCGGGCCCGGTGCGGGTCGCGCCTGTCACTTGGGTCTCCGAGCAGCGGCTTGCGCAACAGTTGGCAGCCCACGGTGACGAGCAGGGCTGGATCGTTCGCCACCCGGGGGGCGTGAGCAAGGGGTTGCGCGGCGCGGCGGCTGTATTGCAGGCCCTGCGTGATACGGTGTCGCCGCAAGGGGCAGGCGGCGATCTGGACAGACTGTTGATCGAGCCGGATCTCAGGGCCATGCATTGCCCTGAGCGCCAGGCCTATATCCGTCAGGCGGCCGAGCAGCTCGCCCGGCGCCTGCAAACGCTGTGCCCCGCCTGTGCCGCCCCGGACTTCTGGGCGGACCGTTTCGAACCGGGGCTGCCCTGTGCCGAGTGCGCCGCGCCGACCTCGCTGCCGCTCACTGTCATACGCCGCTGCAGCGTCTGCCGGCACGAGCAGAGTGAGCCGCCGCCACAGGAAACCGCTGACCCGCAGCATTGCGGCTGGTGCAACCCCTGATGACTGGCTCGGCAGTGGCGCCTCAGTCGGCGCCGGGGTGCTGCGCCCGGTGTGCCAAGCCAGTTCAGTGCCCGCAGCGTATACTCAACCAGCAAAACCGGAGGACAGCATCACCGTGAAAGACAAACGCAGCCACTCGTCCCTTGTTGTGGATGGCATCGAGAAAGCCCCGGCCCGCGCCATGCTGCGCGCGGTGGGCTTCACCGACGAGGATTTCCACAAGCCGCAAATCGGCATCGCATCCACCTGGAGTATGGTCACCCCCTGCAACATGCACATCAACGCGCTGGCAGACGAGGCCTGTGCGGGTGCCGATGAGGCCGGCGGCAAGGGCGTGGTGTTCAATACCATCACCATTTCCGACGGCATTGCCAATGGCACCGAGGGCATGAAGTACTCGCTGGTGTCGCGGGAGATCATTGCGGACTCCATCGAAGCCGTGGCCGGCTGCCAGGGCTTTGACGGCCTGGTGGCTGTGGGCGGCTGTGACAAGAACATGCCGGGCTGCATGATCGGCATTGCGCGGCTCAACCGTCCCGCGGTGTTTGTCTACGGCGGTACCATCCAGCCCGGCGCCAACCACACCGACATTATTTCGGTGTTCGAGGCGGTGGGCCAGCACGCGCGGGGTGACCTGAACCTGCTGCAGGTGAAGCAGATTGAGGAGACCGCCATCCCGGGCCCCGGCTCCTGTGGCGGTATGTACACGGCAAACACCATGGCGTCGGCAATCGAGGCCCTGGGCATGAGCCTGCCCAACAGCTCCGCACAGGAGGCGGTGTCCCGCTCCAAGGCGGAGGACTGCCGGCAGGCGGGGGCAGCGGTACTCGCGCTTCTGGAGCGCGACATCAAGCCCTCCGACATCATGACCCGGGAGGCGTTCGAAAATGCCATCGCCACGGTCATTGCCCTCGGTGGCTCCACCAACGCCGTGCTGCACCTGCTGGCCATGGCCCACGCGGTACAGGTGGAGCTGACGCTGGATGATTTTGTCCGCGTCGGTGCAAAAGTCCCGGTGCTGGCGGACCTGCGTCCCAGCGGCAAGTACATGATGTCGGAGCTGATTGCCATTGGCGGCATCCAGCCGCTGATGAAAATGCTGCTGGATCGGGGTTTGCTGCACGGCGACTGCCTCACGGTCACGGGTAAAACCCTCGCCGAGAATCTGGCAGACGTGGCACCGTACCCCGAGTCACAGGACATCATCCGCGCCTTCGACAACCCGATCAAGCGCGACAGCCACCTGATGATCCTGCGCGGCAACCTTGCCCCGGAGGGTTCGGTGGCGAAGATTACCGGCAAGGAAGGCCTGCGCTTCCAGGGCAGGGCGCGCGTGTTCCACTCGGAAGAGGAATCCCTGCAGGCCATTCTCGACGGCCGCGTGGTGAAGGGTGATGTGGTGGTGATTCGCTACGAAGGGCCCCGCGGCGGCCCTGGCATGCGGGAGATGCTGAGCCCCACATCGGCCCTGATGGGCAAGGGTCTCGGCGCCGATGTGGCGCTGATCACCGACGGTCGCTTCTCCGGTGGGAGTCACGGCTTTGTGGTGGGGCACATCACGCCGGAGGCGAGTGAAGGAGGGCCGCTGGCGATCGTCGAGGATGGCGATGAGATTGTCATCGATGCGGAAGCGGCGCGGATCGACGTTACCCTGGGCGCGGAAGAAATCGCCGCGCGCCTGGCGCGCTGGCAGCCGCCGGCACCGCGCTATACTCGCGGCCTGCTGGCCAAGTTCGCGAAAACCGTGGCCTCCGCATCGGAAGGCGCGGTCACCGACAAATACCTGTAAGGACTTCAGCATGACAGACGAGTTGGATGCACAACGGTTCCGATTGATCAGCGGCGTGTTCTACCCGGACGAGGCCAATCAACTGTTGATGACGCTGATTGAGGACAAGATCAGTTTTCACCAGCGTAATAACTGGAGCCGGCGTGAACGGTTCGGTGAGACCGATGCCGCCGGCGTCAAGCGCATCAACGAACTGCGCCAGACCAAGGCCGACCTCGCGGCACTGGTCGAGGCCGCCGAGGCTGCGGGAATGAAACTCAGTATCAGCGGCAACATCGATATCACGTTGACACCCAAATAGGGCGGCGCGGGCGCGGGCAGTCACCTCATCGCTTGCACCCCGGGCGATAGACACATAGTCTGTCGGACAATAAGAAAAGGAGCCCCGACGTGGCTGAAGCACCGCCCGCTACCGGCGTTGCGTCCTCGCTGTTTTCAGCGGGCACGCGACGCTACGTGCTGACCATCCTGGTCATCGCCTACACCTTCAATTTCATTGACCGCCAGATTCTCGGGATACTGGTGGAGCCCATCCGCCTGGAACTGGGTGTCAGCGACACCGCCATGGGCCTGCTGACCGGCCTCGGGTTCGCGGTGTTCTATACCCTCATGGGTATTCCCATAGCCCGCTACGCGGACCGCGCCAACCGCCGCAACCTGATTGCCGCCGCGGTGGGTATCTGGAGCGTGTTCACCGCGGCCCAGGGCCTGGCGCAGAATTACTGGCAACTGCTGGTCTATCGCATTGGCGTCGGGGTCGGGGAGGCCGGGTGCTCGCCGCCTGCGCATTCCATGCTGGCGGACTACTACCCGGCCAATGAGCGGGCCACGGCACTGGGTATTTATTCGCTGGGGATTCCGATCGGCATCCTGTTCGGGTTTTTCGTTGGCGGCTGGATGAACGAGTGGTTCGGTTGGCGCGTGGCGTTTTTCGTGGTGGGCATTCCGGGCATTGTGCTGGCGCTGGTGATCCGCTTCACCGTGCGTGAGCCGGACCGCGGCATGTCGGAAACCCGGGTGACCGCGCCCGGGCAGCAGCCCGCGATCGGTACCGTGTTTCGCTACCTGCTGGCGCGCCGCTCCTTTGTGCACATGGCGCTCGGCGGCGGCATCACCGCCTTTGTCGGCTACGGCCTGATTTCCTGGTCCGCCGCTTTCCTGGCGCGCTCCCACGGCATGTCTTCGGGTGAGATCGGTACCTGGCTGGGCCTGATATTCGGCATTCCCGGCGGTATCGGGATCGTGCTGGGCGGGCGGCTCGCAGACCACTTCGGCGCCCGCGATGCGCGCTGGTATCTGTGGATCGTGGCGGTGGCCCTGCTGATTTCGGTGCCCGCCGGGGTGTTCGTGTTTGTGCTGGATGATATTCGCGCGGTGCTGCTGTTGATGGTGCTGCCGGTGATGCTGGGCAACTTCTACCAGGCCACCACCTTCGCCCAGACCCAGACCCTGGTGGGCCTGCGCATGCGCAGCGTGGCCTCGGCCATTCTGCTGTTTGTGATCAATATCATCGGGCTGGCGCTGGGCCCGTCGGTGGTCGGGCTGATCAGCGACCTGCTGGCCGCGGACTACGGGGTGCACTCACTGCGCTGGGCGCTGTTGATCTGCTCGCTGGCCAATGTCTGGGCGGCCTGGCATTACTGGCGCGCCGGTGCGGCCTTCCCCGGTGACCTGGAACGCGTTCAGGACTGACGGCGCAGCGCGCGGTTATTGCCTGGCGGGCAGCGTATCCAGAAAGCGCAACAGGGCCCGGTTGAATGCCTCGGGCTGTTCCTGCTGCACGAAGTGGCCGGCCCCCGGTATCAGCTCGATACCGCGCAGGTCGCTGGAGCAGCGCGCCAGTACGGCGAGCGCATCGTCGCCAATCATCTGCAGCACCGGGTCTGCGCTCCCGGCGATGAACAGCGACGGCGGCGTCACCCGGGCATCCGCCCACGCCCGACCAATCTCCCAGTTGCGGTCCGCGACCCGGTAGGAGTTGATGCCACCGATGAACTCCAACCCCGGCGCGCAGTGGGTGAATTCGTCGACGTAGGTCTGCAGGTCCTGTTCCGTCATCCACGGCCAGGGGAGGGGTATCGAGGGGTCCGCGAGCACATCGAGGTAGCTGTTGCCCTCGGTGGAGAAGCGGGTCCAGTCCAGCAGGTGACCGTCGGCGCACAGTGCCCAGAACAGGCGGGTCAGGAACAGGCGCGGGTTCTGCGCCAGCTCGCGCTCCGGCCGCTCCGGCTGCTGGTAGTAGTGCATGTGGTAGAAGTGCTGTGCCGCAACCTCGGCGAAGCAGGCGCTCGGTGCTTTATCCGGGCGGGCGAAGGCACGCGGGTATTCCGTGCCCGGGGGCGGGTTGGCGCCGGCGCCGCCGCGCCCGGCGAGGTCGAAATCGTAGGGGCAGGCGACACCTGCAACCGCCATGACCCGGTCCGGGTGACGTACCGCCACGTTGTAGACCTGCGCCGCGCCGAAGTCGTGCCCCACCAGTACCGCACGCGCCAGCCCCAGGTGATCCATCAGCCCCAGTACATCGCCTACGGTGTGTTCGCTGTCGTACAGCGCGGGTTCTGCGGGGCGGCTGGAGCGGCCATAGCCGCGCTGGTCAAAGGCCACGGCATTGAAGCCCGCGCTGGCGATGGCCGGTAGCTGGTGACGCCAGCTGTAGGCGAGCCCCGGGAAGCCGTGGCAGAAAATCACCCAGGGTTGGTCCGCCCGGCCGCGACACTCGACGTAATGCAAGGTCAGGTCACCAAGGACCACACTGCCATCTTCCATTGCGGTCACCGTGGCGCTCAGCGCGGTTTGATGAAGCGGTCGGCAAACTGCTCCATCGCTTCCAGCTTGGCCTCCAGCCCGTGGAAGGCCGGGTCGTCGACGGTCCAGGCCATGGCGATGGTGCCGTCGATGCCCCAGTCCTCAAGCTGGTGATAGATGCCGGGGTCCGGCTCGGTCTGTGGCATCACGAAGCGGCCGAAGGGCCCTGCACCGCGTTCCGCCTCGACGCTTGCGCGCTCGGCGTTGAGCCGATCCAGCAGCTCGCGGATCTCCGCCATCGGGTAGTTCATCCCCATCCAGCCATCGTGGCGTGCTGCACGGCGCAGGGCAGCAGGTGATTTGCCGCCAATCCACACCGGTACTTTACCGGGTACCGGGAACTGCCCCGTGGGCGGGAAGCGGTAGAAGGCGTTGTCCGCTTCCGCCATGCCGTCTTCCCAGAAGTCCTGCATCACATCCAGCATCGCGTCCATGCGCTTGCCGCGGTTGCGCGGGTCGTGGCCGAGCACGGCAATCTCATCCTCGCACCAGCCGGCGCCCACGCCAAACACGAACCGATTGTCTGTCTGCATGGCAAGCGTGGCGGCCTGTTTTGCCGCGCTGAACGGCTCGCGCATGGTCAGCACATACACGTAGGTCATGAAGCGCAGTTGTTCCGTCACTGCCGCCATGGTGGCGATGGTGATCATGGGGTCGGGAAAGCGAGTGTGGGCGTGGATGTGGCGCTGCCCGGAGGGATGCACAGCGGTGTAGTCGCGGGGAATGGCCACGTGATCCGACACCGCAATGCCGGCATAGCCCATTTTTTCCGCCGCCGCGGCAACCTGTTTTACCTGATCGTTACCTTCGTGAAACCAGGCCAGCCAGTACTCCATACAACCTCCCGAGTGGTGTGATGCGGGCCGGGCCGGCTTGCGACTTACTCCCGTTTCAGCAGCAGCCAGGCGTCGGCATAGTCGCCAATGTGGCGGTTTGCCGCATGATACCCCGCCCAATCGCGGTAGTAGCCGCTCAGCCAGTCGAGCTGGTACAGATTGTCATGAAAAGCGCCGCCGGTGTCCGCCATCACGTTCAGCCGGTACGTGGGCTGGCCCGCTTCCTCGGTGCGCAGCAGCACCAGGCGTCCGAGGCCGAGCTGGAAAATATCCCCCGCCACGGTCACCAGGGGCTGCACGCGAATCTTGTAGTCGGCGTCCTTGCCATAGCCGAGCACGCCGGGTACTTCCTTGAAGAACCAATAGCGCTCTTGCTCTTCGGGTTTCCGCGTGCGGTCGTAGGCGATGCCGTTATTGCGGTGGACGTTGAAGTAGCGTTTCTGGCCGTTGGCGCCCTCGACCACGGCGGTGCCCTGCAGCAGGGCGCCTTCCAGGTCGGCCCGGCTCAGCCAGATCAGCGGCGGCGCGCGCTGGGCCATGGCACTGGCGGTTGCCGAGTTGGTCTCCTGCGCCACGATGGCCTGCTTGCCGAACTGGAAGCGGGTGATAGCGCTGCCCAGCGCGTCCGCCTCGTCCAGGGTCAGCTGTGCCTCATCGTGGGGCAGGCCGTAGAGCGCGTGCGGCGTGGCGGAGGATGGCTGCTCGCTGCCCGACGCCACGCGCACGTAGTACTTGGTCATCAGCAGGCGTTCGGCCGGCAGGTTCTGCAGCAGCGGCTTGCCGCTGGCCAGCTGCGCTGCCCGCGCACGGTCCGGCTGCCAGCGCAGCAGTTCGAAGTGCTGCTGCACAAACGCCGGGTCGGCAAGACGCGATGGGCGCCCCAGGCGCGCATCCTCCGCCTGGACTGCACACACGAAGTCCAGCGTGGCGCGGATGCGCTCGGGTGGCGTCCGCAACCACGCCGTGGTACCGCCGTGAATTGCAGCCGAGTCGTAGGCGTTGCCGCGGGCCAGGTAATCCGCTGTGGCGGCGGCAACGTCACACAGTGCATCGCCGTGATCCACCCAGTGTCCGGGCGGCAGGGCCTGGGCGGGCTGGAACGTGGGGGCCGCGAGTGCGCTGATGCTGCCTGACAGCAGGGCGGCCAGGATGGTCCTGAAGAGGAGAGCCATGCGGGGTGTCCTAGAGGGTGGCGCGTACCGCGATGCCGGCCAGGCCGGCGAGTGCCAGCGAGGACAGCAGGAACAGCAGGAAGCGCACCGGCACGTAGTTGGTGGTGACCTGCACGATACTGTGCGCGATGCGCAGCAGCAGGTAGGCCCAGGCCAGCTGAACTGCGAGGCTGCTGTCGATGCCGGTGATCGCCAGAATGCAGCACAGCGCGTAGAACACCGTGGGCTGTTCGTGCAGGTGCGCATAGTTGTGCGCCTTCCAGTTCACGTGGTCGGGCAGTACCCCTTCGAGGTCGGCGCCGCGGCGGCCACCCGGCTGTGGCTTGGACAGATCCAGCCCCGATTTGCTCATGGCGGGCAGGCGGGTAGCGGCCATCCAGATCAGCATCACCAGGGACCAGCTGGCGAGGAGGGCGGCGGGGGCAAGGATTTCCAGGGCGGGCATGGCGTGCACTCTTGGTGACAGGGTGTAGCGAGTAGAACTGATCGCGCGGCTTGGCGTCAAGCCTGTTTCTGGCGCAGCAGGTTCTGACGTAAGCTGGCGGTGCTGTGCCCTGCGCTGATACGGAAACTGCTGATGAAACGTGTGTTGCTGATTCTCCTGCCGCTATTGACCGTGTTGTTCGTGGCGCCCCCCGCGTTGCTGGGTACGCCGCTCTGGCAGCTGGGCAACGCCCTTGCGCTGGCCACCGGGCTCGGTGCCAAGCTGGCCTGTTCCGGGCGTTTTGTCAGCGGCTTCGACGACCAGCGCATACTGGATGACCTGGCCAGTTACGCAGAGGTCAATCGCCGGCTGTCGCTGGACTTCACGGCCGACGGTGTGCGGGTCACCCTGTTTGGTCTGGCGGCCACCTCCGCGACCTACCGCCCCGGTCTGGGCTGCACCCTCGATACCGGCGATGCGGCGCTGCTTGATGGGCTGTCGGTGCCTCCCACGGCAGCGTCGCCCGGCACGCCGTTTGCGGTGGCAATCGCGCATCCGGCGCAACAGGCGGCCGAGGCCGTGCTGAGGGCCGATAACGCCGAGGGTTTGCAGACCCGCGCCCTGCTGGTGCTGCAGGGGGACACCCTGATTGCCGAAAGCTATGCACCGGGCTTTGATGCCGGTTCCCGCCTGCTGGGCTGGTCGATGGGCAAATCCCTGATGGCCATTGTGATTGGCCGCATGGAGGCGCTGGAGATCATTCCCGCCGGTGTCCCGGGGCCGCTGTTTCCCGCATGGGCCCGGGATGATCGCGCGCGTATTGGCCTGACCGCGGTGTTGCAGATGACCTCCGGGCTGGGCTGGCAAGAGGACTACGTGCCGGGCAGCGATTCCACGCGGATGCTGTTTCGCGCACCCAGCGCCTCGGCGGTGGCACTGGCGAGCCCGGCGGAACACCCGCCCGGAGAACAGTTCTACTACTCATCGGGCAGCACCAACCTGCTGGCGCGTTTCGCCGCGGAGCGGCTGGGCGGCCCGCAGGCGCAGCTGGACTTCCTGCAGCGCGAAGTGCTGCAGCCCCTGGGGATGGCGGGCGCGGTGCTGGAAGTGGATCCCACCGGGCTTGTGGTCGCCAGTTCCTTCGTCTACGCCACCGCCCGTGACTGGGTGCGGCTTGGCAGACTCCTGCTGGACCAGGGGGCCGTCAACGGTCGCCCCTTTCTGCCGCCGGGCTGGGTGGCCCGCGCAACCCGGCCGAATAACAGCCTCAACGACCCACGCTACGGCTATCAGCTGTGGCTGAACGGCGGCGGCAGCCAACTCCGCTGGCCCGGCCTGCCGCCCAATGCGTACGCCATGCTGGGTAACCGGGGGCAGGCGGTGCTCGTGCTGCCCGACGAGGCGCTGGTGCTGGTGCGTCTGGGCTGGACGGCAGGGGATTACCCGCTGGCGCAGAAGATGGGCGGCCTGCTGTCGAGGCTCTAATGGCTGGGTAACACTCTGGACAATACCGGTACGGTAATTTTCACATTTTTCCGATTAATTTTGTCGGGTATTTAAAATAATATATAAAACAACAGGTTAAATAATCTATGTAGATTCGTTCGAGAATTTTTCAGCCTTCAAGCCGCGATCATGACAAACAATTCATGATCCATTCACCTTTAAAATGAGTAAAAGCGTTACCATATGTGAAGTGTGGTAACAAACCGGCAAGACGAGAGGTGGCAGATGGTCTGCAACCGTTGCCGGCATCTGAGGAGAGTGGAAATGAAAATGTTGGCTGCAACAGCCAGGCTCGGCACCCTGGCGCTTACCGCTGCCCTGGGCAGCACCGCCTTCGCGCAGACGGCCGAACAGGAGGGCCGCATGCTGCTGGCCATGAACGAACCGGCGCTGAGCGCAGACTGGCAACCGGCCACGCGTGCAGAAGAGCAGGCCCAGGCCGAGGCCGTGGAGCGCGAACTGGCGGTATCCGCCGAGGCGATCTCGCGCAAGCTGGACGAACAGTTGGAAGACCGGCTGTCACGCAAGCTGGAGATGTCAATCTAGGCGCTGCCTGTTGATGTGAACCCGAGGCCACTGCCTCGGGTTTTTTTTGCCCGCTGCCTGCTATGATTCGCTCTCCCGTTGTTGCAAAGGAGGGCTCTCAATGCTGGAACCACTGGCCGCGGAACAGATTTATCGTGCCTGCTCGGGCGAAGGATTCGATTTCACCACCACAGAAGGCCTGGAGTCCCTGGACCTGCTGTATGGTCACGACCGGGCCCGCGACGCACTGAGTTTCGGCACCGCCATTCGCAGTGACGGGTTCAACCTCTACGTGCTGGGTGACCCCGGCCACGGCCGTCACGACCTGGTGGAGCAGTTCCTGGCCCAGCGCGCCGCGGCGGAGGACACGCCGGGTGACTGGGCCTACCGTTATAATTTTGACGACCCCACCTCACCGCGGTATCTGGCGCTGCCTGCCGGCATGGGCCGGCAACTGGTGGCCGACCTCACGCAACTGGTCGACGAACTCCGGGCGGCCATCCCCGCACTGCTCGAAAGCGAGGAATACCAGAACCGCCTGCAGGACCTGAACCAGGCCATGGGGGAGCGTCAGCGCGATGCCATTGAAGCGATCCGCCGGGAGGCCCGTGAGCAGGACATCCTGCTGGTTTCCACGCCCAACGGATTCACCTTCGCGCCGGTTGACGGCAAAGCCGATAGCGACGCGATGATGTCGCCCGAGGATTTTCGTGCCCTGCCCAAGGCGGACAAGGAACGCATTGAGGCGACGGTGGAGATTCTGCAGCGCAAGCTGACGCAGGCCATTCGCCAGATGCCCCTGCTGGCCCGGGAGCTGCGCCAGCAGGTGGATACCCTCAATGCCGAGATGTTGACGACGGCCATCGGCGCACCGCTGACCGAACTGGAAGAACGCTACCAGCAGCAGCCCGCGGTGCTGGAGCACCTGGATGCCTGTCGTCAGGCGGTGCTGTCCCACGCGGCCGCGTTTCTGGCCGAGAATCCGGAGCTGTCTCCCGAGGCGGTGTTCAGCCGTTTCCAGGTCAATCTGCTGGTCGACAACGCGGAGGCGAAGGGGGCGCCGGTGGTCTATCAGGACCTGCCCAGCCACCAGCACCTGGTGGGTCGCACGGAACATCATGTGCACAACGGCACCCTGGTGACGGATTTCTCCCTGATCCGTGCCGGCGCACTGCACCGGGCCAATGGCGGGTACCTGGTGCTCGATGTGCGCGGCCTGCTGACCCAGCCCGGTGCCTGGGAAACGCTCAAACGCGTGCTGCGGGCGGGGCAGATCCGCACCGAGAGTCTCGAGCAGGCCTACGGCCTGATCAGCACCGTGAGCCTGGAGCCCGAACCCATTCCGCTGGATGTGAAGGTGGTGCTGTTGGGGGAGCGCCTGTTCTATTACCTCCTCTGCGAGCATGATCCGGAATTCCTGGAGCTGTTCAAGGTGCAGGCCGACCTGGAGGATACGCTGGACCGCGATCCTGCCAACCAGGCACTGTATGCGCGGATGATCGCGACACTGGCCCGGGACGCCGGCCTGCAGCCTCTCGATCGCGGCGGTGTGGCCGCGGTGATCGAGCGCGCCAGTCGCCTGGCCTCCGACCAGCGCAAGCTGACTGCGCGCCAGCGTGAACTGCGCGACCTGCTGCGGGAGGCGCAGCACTGGGCAATGGAGGCGGGTGCGACGACGATCGGCCGCGAACACGTAGAAACGGCGATCGAGCAGCAGTTGCGGCGCGCCAGCCGCCTGCGCGAGCGCAGTCACGAGGCGATCCACCGCGGCATCGTCATGATTGCCACCCAGGGTGAGGCCGTGGGGCAGGTCAACGGCCTGTCGGTCCTGTCGCTGGGCGACTTCGCGTTCGGCCAGCCGTCGCGCATCACGGCCACTGCGCGGCCCGGCAGTGGCCAGCTGGTGGATATCGAGCGCGAGGCGCGCATGGGCGGGCGCATACACACCAAGGGGGTGATGATCATTGCCCGCTACCTGGCGAACCGCTACGCGCCGGACACCACGTTGTCGCTGTCCGCCAGCCTCGCGTTCGAGCAGTCCTACGGTGGTGTTGACGGTGACAGCGCCTCGGTGGCGGAGATCTGCGCCCTGGTGTCGGCCATCAGCAAGGTGCCGTTGAAGCAGGCCTTTGCGGTGACCGGTTCGGTGAACCAGCGGGGTGAGGTGCAGGCCGTTGGTGGGGTGAACGAGAAGATCGAGGGCTTCTTTGATGTCTGCGCCGCGCGGGGCGAGGTGGACGGCCACGCGGTGTTGCTGCCAGCGAGCAATGTCGAACACCTCATGCTGAAGCAGGCGGTGCGTGCGGCCGTCGAGGCCGGGCGCTTCCGCATTTACGCCATTCACCATGTGGACGATGCCCTGACACTGCTCACCGGCCTGGAGCCGTCCGAGCTGGAGCAGCGCGTCACCCGGCGGCTCGCGGCGTTTTCCGCTGTGGTCAAGGCAGCGCGCGCGGATGATGATAGCGCTACGGCCGCCGCGCCCTCGAGCGAGGAGGTGGACGATGAACAGTGAGGCGTTGCAGCAACAGCAGGCGCGCCGCGTGCTCGCCATGCTGGATGCGTCTCGCCACAGCCTGGCGGCGCTGCGGGCCGCGGTAGAGCTTGCGCATGCGCATCGGGCGGAGCTGGTGGCGCTGTATGTGGAGGACGAAAACCTGCTGCGTTCAGCGGACTTCCCCTTCGCGCGTGAAGTCGGCGCGCGCACCGGGCTGGCCAGGCCGCTGACGGTCACCGGGATGCAGGCCACGCTGTCGCGGCAGCTGCAGCAGGTCAATCGCGCCCTGGAATCCGCAGCGGGCGGGCGCAGCCTGCGCTATTCACTGCAGGTGCGCCGCGGCGGCGTTGTCGCCGCCACGCTGGCGCAGGTCGGCCCCGCCGATATGCTGGTGCTGGGCAAGGCCGGGCTGTCCGCCTACTGCGGTGGTGTGCGGCTGGGTTCCACCTGTCGCGCGCTGCTGCAGCAGGCGCCCTGTACGGTGCTGGTTTACGACGAGAGTGCGCCGTTGCGCCCCGGGCCGCTGCGTGTGCTCTCACAGCCGGTGCCGTCGGAACTGCTGCAGCTACCGCTGTGCACCGCGGTTGAGGCGCTGCAGGCGCGCTCGGCGCGAGCGCTTGAACAGCAACTGCAGCGTGCCAGCAGCGGCGCACTGCTGCTGCATCGCGCGGAGTTCAAGGTGCTGGCGGATGAAGATGCGCAGCTGCTGGCCAGGATTCCGGTGCCGGTTATCGTGCTGCCGGATCCGGCGTGACGTCGGCCATCCGCTGCCGGTAGTCCCAGGTGAAGATGCGCTCCGGTTCCACGCGTATCAGCATTTCTTCTGCCTTGCGTGAGAGCAGCCAGTTGCCGACGCGCGATTCCTGCTGTCCCAGATAACGTTCCAGCAGCACCTCGAGCAGATCGCTGTCGCCCAGCGGGGTCATGCTGGCCCGACCCTGGCCCCGGGCCCCGTGGTAGGGCGGCTCGTTGGGTGATATTTCAAAGCCGACTCGCGGGTCGCGTTGCAGCAGTTTCACCAGCGCCGATTTGCGGTGGGAAACGCACAGCAGCGCAGTGTCAGCGAATGCGTACCACACCGACACCACGCGCGGGTAGCCGTCGGTCCCGGTGCTGGCAAGGCGCAGCGGGAAGGTGCTTTCGCGCAGAAATTCGCAGGTGTCCTCGAGGGACCAGGGTCCCTTCAACGTCGGTGTCATGAGCATCTTCAATCCATTGCCAGCCTGCAGTATAGGGCCCTTGTCCCCCAGCGTGAATGGCTGCACGCGGTATATTGCGATATGGGCAAAAATTGATCCTGAGCAACATTTCTGTGCCGATACCGGGTGATACTGCTATCCTATTGCCAAGATAAATCCTAACAAAAGACAGCAGGAGCGCTGATTGTGAAAAAACAGCCCGGATGGTTTATTCCGCACCGTAAATCCACGTTGATCCTGGCCCTGGTGGCCGCCGGCATGGCACTTCCCGCTTCGTCCCAGACCTTCCAGCTGGGGCCCTTCGAAGGCAATTTCTCCTCGAACATCTCTGTGGGCGCAAGTTGGCGCACGGAGGCCGCCGACCTCGGCGTATTGTCCCCGGGGAACACTGATGGGCGCGGTCGAGCGTCTTCCAGTACGGCGGATGACGGCAACCTCAACTACGACCGCGGCGACATGTTCTCCCTGCAGGTACGGGGTATCCACGACCTCGAACTGGCGGCGGACACCTACGGCATGTTCACCCGCGTGAAGTACTGGTACGACCACGAAGTGGGCACCAGCGATGTGCCCCACGGCCACGCGGCCAACGGCTACCAGCCCAACCGCAAGCTCGATACCTCGGACTTCGAGTCGCTGGCGCAGTACAGCGGCATCGAATTTCTCGACTACTACGTGTACGGCAGTTTCCAGCTGGGTGAAAGTCCGCTGGAATTGCGGGCCGGTAACATGGTGCTGAGCTGGGGCGAAAGCACGTTTATCCAGAACGGTGTGAACGTCATCAACCCCTTCGACGTTACCGCCCTGCGCAAGCCGGGTTCGGAAATCAAGGAAGCGCTGCTGCCCGTCGGCATGGTGTACGCCAACTACGGCCTCACCTACGACCTCAGCGTGGAAGGCTTTGTGCAGTACGACTGGCAGCGCACCATCCTCGATGAGTGCGGCACCTACTGGAACGCCGCGGACCCCTACGGCGGCGGCTGCGACTACCTCACCATTTCCAATGCCATCCCGGATGGCGAGGCAGAGGCCGCCGGCCTGATCCTGCCCCGGGGTGCGGATGACGAGGCATCGGATTCCGGGCAATGGGGCCTGGCGTTGCGCTACTACGTGGAAGAACTGAACGGCACCGAGTTCGGCCTGTACTACATGAACTACCACAGCCGCACCCCGATCTTCAGCGCCACCAACGCCACACAGAGCTTCGGCCTGCCGGTGAACTTTGGTGCCAACCCCGAGTTTTTCTTCGAGTTCCCCGAAGATATTGAACTCTGGGGCCTGACCTTCGCGACCAATGTGGGCGACTGGGCGGTATCCGGTGAGTTGAGCTACCGTCCCGATTTCCCGCTGCAGATCAACACCACGGACCTGTTGCAGGCAGTGGCGCTGGGCACGGCGGCGGAATGGTCGCGCATGCTGTCGCGCTCGCTCGAGCAGGGGCCCGGTGGCTACGTTGCGGGCTACGACGACGTGTCCTACACCCAGTTCCAGATGACGTTCATCAAGTTTTTCGAGCAGGTGCTCGGGGCGCAGCGTCTGTCGTTCGCCAGCGAGGTGGGTGCCGTGTGGCTGAACGGTATGGACGACAGCATCAACTACGGCCGTTCGCCCAATTACGGCGTGGGTGATTTCGAGCCCTTCGCCAGCAACTTTGCCCTGTGGCCCGGGTCCCCCATCGCCTGTGATTCCCACCCCGCGGCAGAGGCCTTCGCCGGTATTCGTCCCAACAGCAACGGCGACTACTGCACCAACGATGGCTTCACCGATGACTTCTCCTGGGGTTACCGGGTGCGTGCCGGCCTCGAATACACCGACGTGATGGCAGGTATCAACCTGACGCCCAATATGGCATGGTCGCACGATGTACGGGGCAATTCGCCAGCACCGAACTTTGTCGAGGACCGTATAGCCTTGAGTGTGGGTGTTACGGCAGACTACCTCAACGTGTACCGCGCCGATCTGTCCTACACCAGTTTCTTCGGGGCGGATTATGACGAGTTGAAGGACCGTGACTTTGTCTCCCTCAGCTTCTCGGTGGCGTTCTAGACCTAACGATAAAAGGAGTTACACATGAACAAGAGATTGATCGCCATGGGCCTGGCGTCGCTGCTCGGCATGGGCAGCAGCCTGGCTCTGGCCAAGGTCAGCCCGGAACAGGCCGCACGCCTCGGCGGCGAAGAACTGACACCGATGGGCGCGGAGCGCGCCGGCAACGCGGACGGCAGCATTCCGCGCTGGGAGGGCGGTTACCAGGAGCTGCCCGAGGGCTACACGCCGGGCGAGCGTCTGGTGGATCCGTTCAGCGCTGACCAGCCACTGTTTACCATCACCGCGGACAACGTGGACCAATATGCGGACAAGTTGTCGCCCGGGCAGATTGCCATGTTCCGGCGTTACCCCGATACCTACCAGATGCCGGTCTATCCGTCGCGCCGCAGCGCGCGCCTGCCGGAATCCGAGTACACGCTGATCAAGGAGTGGGCGACCAAAACCGACCTGGTGGCGGGCGGCAACGGCCTTGTGGACTTCAAGGCCAACGTGCCTTTCCCGATACCGCAGAGCGGCATTGAGGTGATCTGGAACCACATCACGCGCTACCGCACACCGCTGGGTGTGAAGCGGCGCTACATCCAGGCGCCGGTGCAGGCCAATGGCGCCTTCGCGCCCGTGCTGTTCGAGGAAGAGGCGATTTTCGCCAACCGTTTCCCCGATAACCCCAACCCCAACCGCCTGTTTGTCTTCCTGCAGCGCATCCTCGCCCCGGCCCGCCTTGAGGGCGATGTGCTGCTGGTACACGAGAACGTGGACCAGGTGAAAGAGCCGCGTTCGGCATGGGTCTATAACGCCGGCCAGCGACGTGTGCGGCGCGCGCCGAACATCGCCTATGACGGCCCGGGTGTGGCCTCCGACGGTCTGCGTACTGCGGATGACCTCGATCTGTTCAATGGTGCTCCCGATCGCTACGACTGGGAGCTGGTTGGCAAGCGCGAGCTCTATATTCCCTACAACGCCTATGCCCTGCGTCGTGGCGACCTGGCCTACACCGATATCATCAAGCCCGGTCACATGGACCCGCAGTACCTGCGTTATGAACTGCACCGTGTGTGGGTGGTGGAGGCAACCCTGAAAGAGGATGCACGTCACATCTACGCCCGCCGCACGTTCTACGTGGATGAGGATACCTGGCAGATCGCTGTGGTGGATCACTATGACGGTCGTGGTGAGCTGTGGAAAATGAAAGAAGGGCACATGGTGATGCACTACCAGGTTGCGGTGCCCTGGCTCGCCGCAGAGTCTCTGCACGACCTGATCTCCGGTCGCTATGTGGTGATCGGCCTCGACAACGAGGAGCGTGGCTACCAGTACGACTTCGACTACGTGGGTAATTTTGAGGACTTCACCCCGGCGGCCCTGCGCCGTGCCGGCCGCCGCTAGGTAGGCCGCCGTGTGTAGCGCAGGAGCGGTGAAGGGCCTGGTGCGGCCTTTCACCTGGCTGTTGGGCTTGCTGGTTCTTGCGCTGCCTGCGCAAGCTGGCGAGGAGTTTGCGTTTCTGCCCGCGGTGCGCATGGATGACCCGCAGCATGCGCAGTTGTTGGACATTGCGCTGGCGGGTGAGCGCCTGGTCGCGGTCGGTGAGCGCGGCGTTATCGTGCTCAGCGATGACCACGGCGCGAGCTGGCAGCAGGCCGATGTGCCGGTCAGTGCCACCCTGACCGCACTGCATTTTCCACAGCCCGACGTGGGCTGGGCCGTGGGCCATTCCGGTGTCATTCTGCACACCACCGATGGTGGGCTCAGCTGGGCACTGCAGTTTGACGGGCGGGATGCCAACCGGCAGTACCTCGCCTGGGCAGAATCCCGCGTTGCCGCGCTGGAGGAAGCCGTGGCCGCCAATGAGGATCCCGAGCAGCAGGACGCGCTGGAATACGCATTGGATGATGCCGTGTTTGCGGTGGACGATGCGGCCGAGGCGATCGAGACCGGGCCGGCCGACCCTTTCCTGGATGTGCTGTTCCTGGACGCCAGAACCGGCTTTGCCGTGGGCGCCTATGGCATGCTCTACCGCACCGAAAATGGTGGTGAGGACTGGCAGATCGCCGTGGACGGCGTAGCCAATCCGGATCGCTTCCACTATTACGCGATGGCTGCGGGCGCCGACGGTCGCCTCTATTTGAGCGGCGAAGCCGGTCTGCTGTATTACTCCGCCGACCGGGGCGCGAACTGGACCCGGGTTGAAGATCTCTACGACGGCTCACTGTTCGGCACCGTCGTCAGCGAGGGCACCGTCTATACATTCGGCCTGCGTGGTCATGTCTTCGCCTCTGCGGACGAGGGTGTGAACTGGGCTGAAGTGGCAAACGACGAGCGCAGCAGCCTCTACGGCGGGGTGCGTCTGGCCGACGGTCGCGCACTGATGGTGGGCTCCGGTGGTCTCGTACTGGCCTTTGACGCTGGCGGTAATCGGCAGGCCTGGCGACATCCGTCCCGCGCCAGCCTGTCGTCGGCGGTGCAGGCTGACAATGGCGATATCTGGCTGGTTGGCATGAAAGGCCTGACGGCACTGAGTGAGGCAAAATCCCTGTGACTGATCACGAGAGCACCACCATAGAACCGGAAGACGGCCGCCTGCGTCCGCTGCTGGGCACCTTGCTGATGCGGGCGCGCCTGCCGCTGATCCTGCTGTTCGCTGCGGCGACCGTGTTCTTCGCCTGGCAGGCCAGCCAGCTGCAGCCGGATGCCAGTTTCGAAAAGATGCTGCCCACCTCGCACCCGTATATCCAGAATTTCCTCAATCGGCAGGATGACCTGAAGGGCCTGGGCAATTCGGTGCGTATCATCGTCGAAAGCCGCAAGGGCGATATCTTCACGGCGGAATTCCAGGATCTGCTGAAGCAGATCACCGACGAGGTGTTCTATGTCAACGGCGTGGACCGTTCTGCGCTGCAGTCCCTGTGGACCCCGAACACACGCTGGATGGAGGTCACGGAGGAGGGCTTCGTCGGCGGTGCGGTCATACCCGATGATTACGACGGCAGCGAACGCACCCTGGCCAAGCTGCGCGAAAACGTGCTCAAGTCGGGGCAGATTGGCCGTATTGTCGCCAACGATTTTCAGTCCACGATTATCGTTGCGCCCCTGATTGAGACGGACCCGAATACCGGCGAGCGGCTCGATTACGCGCAGTTCTCGCGGGACCTCGAAGAGATGGTGCGCGAGAAGTACCAGTCTGACGACATCAATATCCGTATCACCGGTTTTGCCAAGCTGATCGGCGACCTGATTGAAGGCGCCACGCTGGTCGGGCTGTTTTTCCTGGTCGCTTTCGCGATTACCGCAGTGATGCTGTTTCTCTACTCCCGCTGTGGCTGGCTGACTTCTGCCGCGCTGCTCTGTTCCACGGTTGCCGTGGTCTGGCAGATGGGGCTGTTGAAACTGATGGGCATGGGCCTGGACCCATACTCCATGCTGGTGCCGTTCCTGGTGTTCGCGGTCGGCGTGAGCCACTCGGTGCAGATCATCAACCGCTTCGGCACCTTTATCTACTTCAAGACCTCGCGTATCGAGGCGGCCAGGCTTACGTTTATCCGCCTGTCCAAGCCGGGCTTCGTCGCCCTGGTCAGCGACGGCGTGGGGTTCTTCACGCTGCGGGTGATCGACATTCCCGTAATCCAGGAACTGGCGGTGGTGGCCGCCACCGGGATCGCGGTGCTGGTGTTGACCAACCTGCTGCTGTTGCCCCTGGTACTGACCTATACCGGTATTTCCGATCGCTGTGTCAGCTATCGGGCAACCAAAGAAAACAGCAGTTTCAGTCACTGGCGCCTGCTTGCCCGGGTGACGCACCGTGGTCCGGCGCTGACCGTTTTGGGTGTCTGTGCGCTGTTGTTCGCCGGCGGACTGTATTACGGGCAGCACCAGAAAATCGGCGACCTGGATCCGGGTGCGCCGGAACTGCGTCCGGATTCGCGCTATAACAAGGACAACGCCTTCCTGACCGCCAACTACAGCACCAGCACGGATGTGTTTGTGGTGATGGCGAGTACCGGCGAACAGCAGTGTGGCAGCTACGAATTCATCTCCGCCGTGAACTATTTCCAGGGTGTGATGGAAACGGTGCCCGGCGTGCAGTCGGCAATGTCGCTGGTGGATGTGTCGAAACTGGCGATTCAGGGGATGAACGAAGGCAGCCCCAAGTGGCATGAAACCAGCCGTAACCGCTACATCCTCAACAACTCCCTGAGCAGTGCGCCGAATATGTTGCGCAACACCAACTGCTCCATGGCACCGGTGATTCTGTTCCTCGACGACCACAAGGCCGACACCCTGGACGGTGTGGTCGCGGCGGTGAGCGAATTCGCCGAACAGCACAACAGCGACACGCTGCAGTTCGACATGGCAGCGGGGAACGCCGGTGTGGAAGCGGCGACCAATATCGTCATCCGCGAGGCGCAGACGAAAATGCTGCTCTGGGTGTATGGCGTCGTGATCGCGCTGTGCCTGATCAACTTCCGCTCACTGCGCATCACCACCTGCATTATCGTGCCGCTGATGTTGACCTCGGTCCTCGGGCAGGCCCTGATGGCTGCGCTGGGCATTGGCGTGAAGGTGGCCACACTGCCGGTCATTGCCCTGGGTGTTGGTATCGGGGTGGATTACGGTATTTATATCTACTCCTCATTGCAGACCTATCTGCGCAGCGGTGAGACGCTGGAGAATGCTTATTTCTATGCCCTGAAGTCCAGCGGCACTGCGGTCGCCTTCACCGGGCTGACCCTGGCGGTCGGGGTGGGGACCTGGATGTTCTCGCCGATCAAGTTCCAGGCTGACATGGGCCTGATGCTTACCTTCATGTTCTTCTGGAACATGATTGGCGCCTTGCTGTTCCTGCCCGCCCTGGCCTGGCTGCTGTCGCCGCGGGAAAAAGTGGCCGCTAGCGCGTGACGCGGTAAGCCAGCAGGACATTGCCCGGCAGCTGGCCGAACATGCTGTAGCCCGACAGCACGTAGAGCCAGCCGTCGTAGACCACCTGCCCGGTGACATCGATTGCGCCGCCGTGCCCGTCGACGCCGTTATCACCGCGCAACGGCACGGCGGTGGCGGCCTGCCACAGCAGCTCACCGTTGCGAATATCAAAGGCACGCACATGACCGTCCAGGGCGCCGCTGAACGCCAGCTCCGGCGTGACTGTCGTGGCGGCTGACAGGCCGTAGTAGAAGGAGCAGCGGTATTGCTCGGCGAGGGGCTGGCCACCACCGGCACGGACCTGGGCCAGGCCAACCAGCGGGGCGTGTTCCATGGGGAAATCACAGTCCCGATTGACCGGGTGCTCCCAAAGTACCTTGCCGGTCACAGCGTCCAGCGCATAGAGTCCCGGCGCCGGGGTATAGCCGGGGATGTCTCGCTCCGGGTCGGCCACCGGTACGATCAGGCGCTCGCCGGCAAGCCCCATGCCCCAGTGCACGCCGCCATTGGTCGTTCCCTGGCTGACACGCTGCTGCCAGAGCAGGGCGCCGTTGGCATCGGGGTCCAGCGCGTGCACCACACCGGATTTCTGGCCAGCCAGCAGCATCTGCCGGCCCTCGGCGGCGTCGCTGATGATGACCGAGGCACCGAAGTCGAAGTCCGGGCCGGGTTGGCTGGGGCAGTTGGCGCCACCGTTCTGGCAGGCGGCGTTCCAGACATCATCCACCGTGGCCTGATAGCGCCAGATGGCTTCGCCGCTGTCGAGATCCAGCGCAATGATGGCATCGCTGGTATCGGTTGCCGGGCGCGACAGGTTCTGCCCGGTGCCGATGTACAGGCGGTTGCGTGCAGCGTCGATCGCCGGTGTGGTCCAGACCGAGGCGCCTGAGGGCCCGTAGCGCGCACTGCCATCTGCGTTGTGGTCCTGCAGCGTCGCGTCGGGTGTGGCATGCCAGGCCCAGAGCTGCTCGCCAGTCTCCGCATCCAGCGCAATCACACCGCCGTGGGATTGGCAGCAGGCGTGGCCGGGTCCGCCCGCCACCGCAACCTCATAGGACGATACCGGCACATAGAGGCGCCCGGCGTGGTGGCTGATGGAGCCCGTCACTACCGAGCTCTCAAACAGCTTTGCCGGCGTTTGCCACACGGTCTCCAGCGTGTCCGGGTCCAGCGCGAAGACAGTGGCGAGCGAGTCGGCAAAGACCAGCAGGCGCTCGCCGTTGCGGCCCTCTGCCACGGTGATGGCGGAGCGCACGCCGGCCATCACCTCGCGCTGGCGGTGAATGCAGCCGGTGTGCCGGTCCAGGGCATAGAGCATGCCTGCACGATCACCCAGGTACAGCGTGTCGCCCAGCAGCGCGGGCTGCGAACGCATGTCGGTGACGCGGGGCAGCGCGAGTGTCCAGGCGAGTTCCAGGGTGCCCACGTTGCTGCGGTCGATGCCGGCATCAGCGCTGCTCACGAAGCGGCGGTTGTGCGGACCCAGCCCCCAGCTGCCAACCCGGGTGGCACCGCTGTCCAGCGGCTGTTCGCACGCTGCGTCCGCCAGCCAGTCGTATACGCCCTCGGCGGAGTCCGTCAGATACAGGGCAATCAGGCGTCGCTGCTGCTGGCTGAGGTGTGCCGCCATGGGCTGCATTTTGCCGAACTCCAGCGCGACCAGAATGGCTTCTCGGGACTGATTCCCCAGGGCCTGGCGCGTGGGGGCTTTCATCGCGGGGTTCTCATGACAGCCCGCGCAGTGCGCGTCATAGAGCCGCCCCCCGAACCAGGCCAGGGGCAGCTTGTCGGCATGGCGCATCACCAGCGCTTCGCCCGCCTTCACCAGGTCGCGAAAAACACCTTCGCTGGCCAGCCAGTAGGCGAGCGGTACCAGCAGCAGGAGAACAAGGTAGCGTTTTTTCATGGTGGGAGTCCGAAAGCGTACAGGTAATCGCCGCTGCCGCGGTTGAACATGTGGTGGCCGCCGGCATTGATCACCACGTACTGCCGCCCGCGGTAGCGGTAGGTCATGGGGGTAGCCGTGGCGTCCACCGGCAGGGTGTAGCGCCAGAGTGTCTCACCCGTATTGACATCAAAGGCGCGGAACTGGCGGTCCATGGCGGCGGCGATGAAGAACAGGCCGCCGGCCGTCGCGATGCCGCCACCGAGGTTGGGTGTGCCCCATTCAATGTGAAAGGGTGCTTTCACCGGGCCCATTTCATGCACGGAGCCGAGCGCCGTCTCCCAGAGAATACGGCCGCCGTACAGGTCGACTGCGACCAGCTTGCCCCAGGGTGGCGGGTTGCAGGGCATGCCGAGGAAAGACTGCAGGCTGCCGATTTCGACGGCATAGGGGGTGCCCTGCATGACCACGCGAAAACGCTTGCCGGCCGCGGGCGGCCCGTTGCCGGCGGTGGCGTCGCTGTCCAGTGGCACCAGGCGGCCGCTGAAGGCGACATTGTTCACGTTGACCAGCAGCAGGCCGCGCTCGGCGAGCAGGGCGCCACCGCCCCAGTTGGGCCCGCCCAGGCTGCCTGGGTACATCAGTGTGGGGGTTTCGCTGATGGGTGTGAACAGTCCCAGGTTGTGCAGCTGCTCCAGTTGGTTGCGGCAGTCGGCGCGGTCCAGCGGCGTCAGGCCCCAGGCGTCGTGGGGCATCAGGAAGGAGTCCAGCAGCGGAGGCGGTGCGATGGGCTTGGGCTGGGTGAGTGCAGCGCGCTCGCCCGGCACCTGCGAGGGCGGAACGGGTTGTTCCGTCATCTCCCACAGCGACTCGCCGGTGAGGCGGTTGAGGATGAACACCAGACCCTGCTTGGTCAGTTGCACCAGCGCCGGTACGCTGACGCCGTCGCGCTGCCAGTCGAAGAGGATGGGCTGTGCCGGCGTGTCGTAGTCCCAGAGGTCGTGGCGCACGTGCTGGAAATGCCAGCGCAGGTTGCCGGTCTTCAGATCCAGCGCAACGATGCTGTTGGCGTAGTGATTATCGCCAATCCGACCGGCGCCGTAGTAGTCGGGGGAGGGTGAGCTGGTGGGCAGGAATACCAGCTCGTGCTCGCTATCCACCGACAGCGGCGCCCAGACGTTGGCGCTGCCGCTCTGGGGGTTGTCCAGCAGCGGGTCGAATTGCCAGAGCGGTGCGCCGCTGTGCGCGTCCAGCGCCTGTACCACGCCACGCGGCGTCTGTGCCCGGGTGAAATCGATGACGGTAGAACCGCTGATCACTACCCCGTGGGCCACCACCGGCGCGGAGGAGTTGCTGACATCGCCGGGTGCATGGCCGCTGGCGCCGTACAGGGCGACGCGGCCCGACTCGCCGAACCCGACGCAGGGTGTTCCATCCTGCGCGTCCAGGGCCCACAGCTGACGGTCGTGCGTCGACAGGTAGAGCCGGTGTCGGCAGTGTGCCGTCGCCGCAGTTGCGCGGTCCTCGGCGTAGGCCACACCGCGGCAGCGAAAGGGGCGGTCACCACCGAGGCTGATCTGCGGGTCGAAGCTCCAGCGCTGCTCTCCGTTGCCCGGGTCCAGCGCGATCACGCGGTTGAAGGGAGTGCAGTAGACCAGGCTGGCCCCCGCGGCCTCCGGCAGGAGAATCGGCGTGCTCTGGGTCGAGGTCCGGGACATGTCTTCCGCGTGCACGCGGCTGTCGCCGCTGCGAAAGGTCCAGGCCACCTGCAGCTGTGCAACGTTATCGATGTTGATGTCGTTCGCCGTGCTGTAATGGCGGCCACCGGGGTCACCCCCGTAGACCGGCCACTCTGCGGCCAGCGGCGCCGCCGTCAGGGCCCACAGGCACAGCAGCAGGCTCCCGGTGCGCAGCTTCCTCACGTTCATGGGGACGGGGGCGTAATGCGCAGCAACGTGGGCTGGCCGCCTTCGGTCTGCCAGCTGGGAAAGTGGGAATTGCTGGTGTATACCGCGCCATCCTTCTCCGACACCTCCACATCCCGGGTGAAGAAGCGCTGCCGCGGCATCGGGTAGACGTGCCAGGCCTCTGTCGCAATGTCAAAGCTCAGTAGCGTGTCACTCTGGTTGCCATTCACCCACACCACACCCCGCTCCCGGTCGACATTGAGCGCATAGGGGATTTCATTGCGTACCGGCAGCGGGTATTCGCTGAAGCGGCCGCTCTCTGGTTCATACTTCACCAGCAGTGAGTCCTGGAAGGCCACGATCCACAGGTTGCCCTGGGCATCGGCGCGCAGGCGTCGCGGCCCGGCATAGGGAAACTCGATCATGGTGACCTCATCGGTCGCCGGATCTATCACCGCGAGGTCGTTGGCATACAGGCGCGCGACCCAGATGCGACCATCCGGCGCCACATCGATGCCATAGGGCATGGGCAGGCCAGTGCCTTCCCGGTCGGGATCCGGTTGTGGCCGCACCTCCGGGTCCAGGCTGAACAGCAGCGGCAGGGATTTCAGCACCAGCCACTCCTTGATACTGCGCGCGGGGAGGTCGTACAGCGTGAACTCGGCACTGTCGCGGTCGAATCTGGCGACCTGGGAGGACAGGGCCAGGGTGAACCACACCCGGTCCTGCGCATCGATGCGGATGGTGTGCGGGTAGTAGCCACGTTCCATCTCGTGGATGGTGAAGGCCTTGGTGCGGGGATTGAACTCCAGTAGCGCCTGTTGCATGGACGGGGTGATAAAGATATTGCCGTCCCGCGGCGATACCGCGAAGGAATGCACCCCCATGTAGTTGTACATCTTGGGAAATACCGTGAAGCGGTTGCCAAGAATACCACCGATGTCGTCGTCCGCGCGGTGAGGCACTTTATACACCGTGTATTCACCGCTGTCCGGGTCCACTTCGTAGAGGCGGTCAAACAGGTTGTCGCCCACATAGACCATGCCGTTGGGGTGCAGCAGGAAGTCGTGCATCTGTGAGAAGCCGTCGCCGATGGGCCACTCGGTCATGCTCACCCCAGCAAGAAACTCATCCCAGGCGCGCGGTTCCGGCACGGTCTCAGGCTGCTCGCGCAGCGCGCGCAGCTCACGCTGCAGGTGTTCGGCGATCGCCCGGTGGTCTTCGGTGGGCAGTCGCGCCCCGTAACTGTTCATGCGCTCGAATACGGCCAGCCACTGCTCCACCGTACGCTCGTTGCGCATGAACGGTGAGGCCTGCTGGTGACAGAACGCACAGTTCAGTTGAAAGGTTTTTTTCAGTTCGGCATCACCGCCAAAGCTCAGCTGCGACAGCCAGACGTTGGAGGGAAAGCTGGCGATATACTGCTCCGGCGTCATGGTCTGCAGGGAGACTGACAGGCTGGCGGCACCGGGTTCAGCGGTAACCGTGGCGTCCACATACCCCTGGGCGCGTACCCGCACCTGCCGGTCATCCTCCGCATCGGGCAGACTGGCGCGACCGTCGACGTCGGTGAAGCGGGTGAGGGTCACGGCGGCGGTATTGGTCACGCCATGGGGCGGATAGCCGTCATCACTGAGGTCGGCAGGAGGCAGTTGCAGGGGGCTGGCCGTCACCATTGCGGTGGACACCGGGTTGCCCTGGGCGTCCGTGACCTGGATATCGGTGGCGTGACTGATAGCGGCAAACAGCAGCATCGACAACGCGGGGAGGTTTCTGATCATTATGGTAGCCCCTTGCTCAAGAGGCTAATGATAGCGCGCACGCCGGTCGAGCTAAAGTACAGGTGCCCAGCGGCGTGCCCCGAAATTCACGCTACACCTCGCTGCATACAGGCGCTACAATTGCGTTCCTTCTTTGCGAAGACTTTACAGGGTCCCCTCATGGCTACATCGTTGTACCGCTCGAACATCCACACGGCGCTCGCTCTGTTGGCCGCCGTTTTCCTCGCTGCCTGCGCCAGTGCGCCGCCAACGCCCTCCGTGGATTACAACCCCGAGTACGACTTCAGCGCCGTGAAGACCGTCGCGCTGTACCGTGCTGCGGAATCTGCGCCCGGTGAGGATCCGCTGAAACTGAGCGATATGACGCGCGACCGTATTGAGAACGGGTTGAAGTCCGCACTCGCCACCCGCGGTTTCACCCTGGTGGACAATGTGCAGGACGCAGATCTGCTACTGAGCTGGCACCTGGTGACCGAGGACAAGATGGATGTGCGCAGCTACGAGGTGCCCTCTGCGACCACCATGGGCATGTATGGCCCCGGTTTCTACCGGTACAACACCTACAGCATGTACAGCTGCTGGTCCTGCATGTCGACCCGCACGGAAGTGTCGGTGCATGAATATACCCAGGGCACCTTCGTGGTGGACATGATCGACCCGGAACAGAACCGCTCGGTCTGGCGCAGTGTGACCACCTCACGCCTGAAAGGCGAGTTGGGCCGTGACCAGAGCAAGTATGACGAGGCGGCCAACCTGGTGCTGGGTGCCTTCCCGCCCGGGAACGCGGCACCCTGAGGCACATCAGGCCTGCCGGACGTCAGTCGGGCAGGCCGAACCGCTCGCGCAGGAAGCGCGCGATGCCGTCCTCGTTATGGTGGCCAATAACGGCGCTCGCGGCTGCTTTCACATAGGGTTTGGCGTTGTCCGGGGCGTAGCACTCGTCGGCCAGGGCAAACATGCTCAGGTCGTTGTCGCTGTCGCCAAAACACAACACACGCTGTATTCCCAACTCGCGCTTCAGCACCTCCACAGCGTTGCCCTTGCTGGCGTCGCTGTGATGGATGTCTATCCAGCTTAACTCGGCGCCCTCAAGGGCATCGCCACTGTAGGCAACGAGATTGTCCTCGTTCTCCACCATCGCAGCAATCGCCTGGATGCGCGCAGGCTTTCCCAGCGCGCTGATGTTGGTGATGTCCGCATCAGCGGGCATGCGCTCCACCGGCAGTACATCCACCTCGGAGCGCTGCGCGAAGGTTTCGGACAGGCGCTTTTCCACGTCGTTGCGCAGGGGCGTGTGGTAGATCGCGTGGTAGTTGCCGGGTGCGAGTGTGAAGATGAAGGGCGTGACGTCCTGTGCCATCACGGCCTCCAGCACGTGCTGGATTTCACGCTGGGTCAGGAAACTCGTGTGGCTGTAATCCGTGGCCTTCGGGCACCAGATCATCGCGCCGTTCTTGTAGATCTGCGGTAGCGCGAAGCCGTGGCCATCGAGGATGTCGCGGGCTGCGTGCAGGGTGCGCCCGGTTGCCACCGTATAGGCGATATTGCGCTCTGCCAGCATCGCCAGCGTATCCCGGGTGTAGCTGCTGATACCGGATTCGCTATTCAGCAGAGTGCCGTCGAGATCAAAAACAACCAGTTCCACACCGTATCCCGTAGGCCGCACAGGCCAGTTAGTCAATGCGATGGCAGGATAGCGGTTTGCTGTGGCGAGGTCGAGGAAACCCGGGCGCCTACCTCGACGGGATCGGGGCAGGCCCGGTGTTCCAGCAGGGTGCTACCAGTCTATGGGCTTGTTGTCCCAGTCGAGGTAGGAGAGTGTGCCATCTGCGTCTGCATGATCCATGATGTCCAGCAAGCGGCCGGCGACAAAATCCGGGGTGAAGAGTTTTTCGCTGGGCACGCGCGCCTGAAAGGGGCGAGACAGTGCGGTGTCTGTGGTGCCCGGGTGAAAGGCTATCAGCTTGCATGCAGGCGCCCGGCGGGCCAGCTCTACTGCGGCGGTTTTCAGCAGCATGTTGAGCGCTGCTTTCGACGCCCGGTAGCTGTACCAGCCGCCCAGCTGGTTGTCGGTTATGCTACCCACCCGGGCACTGAGCACGGCGATCCTGCAGGCCTGTTTGCGCTGCAGCTTGCCCGCCAGGGCGCGCAGCCAGAGCATCGGAGTGATGCTGTTGGCCTGCAATACGGTGGCCATCCACCCGGCGTCCAACTGCTCCAGCGACTTCTCGGGGCCGTGCTCTGCGTCGTGCAGGATGCCGCTGCAGATAACGATGCGTGAGAGCCGGGGCAGCGCGTCTTCGAGCTCGGCTGCCGTTGCCTCAATCGCTGCGGTTGTGCCCGCGCAGGGCAGCCAGCGCAATTGCGCCTGTGTCGCAAGCTCGGACGGGGGTGCCTCCGAGCGACTGATGCCGATGACGCTCTGGTAGCGAGCGTCTTCCAGCAGGCGTTTCACCAGTGCCCGACCGATGCCGCCGCTGGCCCCCACGATCAGGGCGCTCTGGTCAGTGGTCATCGGTCAGGGCGCTCCTGATCGCGGCGATCTCGACGGTGGACCACTCACCCGCCGCGGGCAGGTTGCCCCAGACCGGCTGCGGCCAGCAAGGGTCCCCCGGGCGTCTGCCAACCACGTGCAGGTGCAGTTGCGGGACCAGGTTGCCGAGGGCGCCAAAATTCACTTTCGGGTAGCCGCAGGCCTGCTTCAGCCACTGGCTGATACGCCGGCAATCCTGCAGCGCAAGGCCCAGCGCGTCGTCCGGCAGGTCCAGCAGATCAACGGCCTGTGTGTCCGGCACCAGAATCAGCCAGTGCAGGCTGGCGTTGCGCGATAGCAGCAGGCGACCGCTGTCGATGCGCCCCAGGTCGTGGCAGTCGGCCTGCAACTGTGGATGTAGTTCAGGCATCGACATAGCGCTTGATGACCATTTTCCCCAACGCCATCTGGTGAACCTGGTCCGGGCCGTCCGCCTGGCGACACCAGCGGGCGTAATTGAAGGCCTCTGCCATGCAGTAGTCCTCGGTGAGGCCGCCGGCCCCGTGGATCTGCATGCAGCGATCAATCACATTCTGCATCAGCAACGGTACGGTGCTTTTTGCTGCGGCGATATAGTCCAGGGAACCCTGGGGGGTCAGTTCGTCCATCTTCGAGCAGGTTTTCAGCAACAGCAGGCGACCCATCTCGATTTCCGAGAAGCAGCGTGAGAGGTCTTCGCGTACCGACTGATGCTGGCTCAATTTGCGGCCGAAGGTGGTGCGGCTCTCGGCGCGCGCACAGGCCAGTTCCAGCGAGCGCTGTGCGGCACCGATCAGGCGCATGCAGTGATGGATGCGGCCCGGGCCGAGCCGCCCCTGGGCAATCTCGAAACCGCGTCCCGGCCCCAGCAGCATGTTTTCTGCCGGCACCCGCACATTCTCGAACAGCACCTCCGCGTGACCCAGGGGCGCGTCATCGTAGCCCAGCGTGGTGAGCGGGCGCACCAGGGTGACTCCGGGGGTGTCCCGCGGCACGAGGATCTGGCTCTGCTGCAGGTGACGGTTGGGGTTGTCTGGGTCGGACTTGCCCATGACTATGAAGATCTTTGTGCGTTCGTACATCGCGCTGGTGATGAACCACTTGCGGCCGTTCAGCACCCAGTGGTCGCCGTCCTGTTCGATGCGCAGTTCCACGTTGGTCGCGTCAGAGGAGGCAACCTGGGGTTCGGTCATGGCGTAGGAAGAGCGTATGTCACCGGCCAGCAGCGGCTGCAGCCAGCGCTCCTGCTGCGCCGGGCTGCCATAGCGCATCAGGACTTCCATATTGCCGGTGTCTGGCGCGTTGCAGTTAAAGACTTCGGCGGACCACAGCACGCGACCCATCATCTCGGCCAGCGGTGCATAATCGAAATTGCTGAAACCGTCGTGGTCGCAAAACTGCGCCTCGTGGGGTGAAATGAACAGGTTCCACAGGCCCGCCGACCTGGCCTTGGCCTTCAGTTCATCCATCAGTGGCAGGGCGGCGAAGCGGGAGCTCGAAGCATGCAGTTCTTCAGCATAGCGTTGCTCGTTCGGGTAGATATGCTCGTCCATGAAAGCCTGTAGCTGCTCCTGATAGGCCACGGACTGCGCGCTGAAGTTGTACATGCTCTGTCTTCCTCTGGATATGAAAGCGGAGCAGTGTAGCGCTCACTGGCGCTTTCGCAAAACGCTCCCTTACATCGCGGCGGTTCCGATTTTCTGGCGTGCAGCACGCGAAATCGCAACGGAATGCGCTATCATCGCGTCCCTGGACAGGATGGTCTTGAAGTATGCGAGTTGGTGTAGTGCAGCTGCCCGTATTGGCGGTAGCCTGGGTATTGTGTTTTAGCGAGGTGAGCGCCGGCGAGTTGCAGGTGCGGCTCGCGGGCAGTGATGGTGAACCGGTTCCGTTCGCGGTTTTGACCGTGCCGGGTGTCGAGGCGGCGCCCGGAGTGCCGCAGAACGGCGCCAGGGTGGACCAGCGCGAGCGGCGCTTTGACCCCCTTGTCACCACCATCACCCCTGGTACGGAGGTGACTTTTCCCAACAGCGACGACACCCGCCACCATGTCTATTCCTTCTCCCCCGGCAATGCCTTCGAGCTCAAGCTGTTCCGCGCCAACGACGCCCCGCCGGTAGCGTTCAATGCCCCGGGTGTGGTGACGCTGGGTTGTAATATCCACGACAGTATGAAGGCCTATCTGTACGTCAGCGCCAATTCCAGTGCGGTAGTGACTGACGCAGAGGGCAGTGCGACCCTGCGTTGGGAGGGGACCGCGACAGCCATTGAAGTGTGGCATCCGCAGCTGTCTGAACCACTGCAGTTCCCACTGCCGGCGGATGGCGCTGGCTCGCTTGCGCTGGAGTTGCCCATGGCCTGGCAGGACCCTCAGGGCAGCAAATCAGACTCTGAACTGGAAAATATGCTGAAACGATTTAGCCGCGATGCGAATCAGCTTTCGCAATAAGCTCCTGCTGCTGATTGGCGGGCTCCTCGCGGTGACATTGGCGAGCAGCCTGCTGGCAGTCATGCGCGCCTCCAACACGGCGGTCGAGAGTATTGTGCGCGACGAACTGGAAGTCGTGGAACGAGTGTTTCGCTCCCTGCTGGAAGTAGACCGGGAACAACTACGCGGCAGGGCGCAGGTCCTGGCTGCGGATTTCGCGTTCAAACGTGCGATTGCCACCGGTGAACAGGCGACCATGCTCAGCGTGCTGGCCAACCACGGGGAGCGCATAGCAGCAGATTTCGTCGTTATGCTGTCCCGTGAGGGTGACATCCTGCTCAGCACCCACGAGGTCAAACGCCTGCCCGAGAGCGTCGCTGCTGTATTGCGTGAGAAGGCCACCGGCGGCACCGCGATCCTGGCCCTGTTTAACGGAGAACCCTTCCAATTGGTCCTGGTGCCGGTATTTGCACCCGATCTGATGGGTTGGGTCGGCCTGGGCACAGCCGTGGATGAGTCTATGCTGGAAGCCCTGCGGACGCTCACCAATGCCGAAATCACACTGCTGGCCCAGAGCGGCGGAGAGCCGGCGCGCGTGTTGCACTCCACATTGCCGGAGGGCTTGAGCGCGGAGCTGCAAGCGCTCGCGCAGCCTGAGCCCGCAGCCACGTCGGCGATGACGCGCTGGGTCACTCGCGACGTGCCGTTGCTGAATGAAGGCGGTGCGCGTCTTACAGCCCTGCTCTCGCAATCGCTGGAGCAGGCACTGCAGAACTATGCGCCGCTGCGCCAGCAGATGATCATCATTGGCTGCGTGGCATTGCTGCTGGCCTTCCTGACCGCGCTACTCATCGCTCGCGGCGTGACCCAGCCCATCTATGCACTGGTGCGTGCCGCCCGACGTATCGCGGACGGTAATTACACGCACCGGATCGAGCTGCGTTCCGGCGCCGAGTTTGGCATGCTCGCAGACACCCTGAACCTGATGCAGGACACCGTCTCGGAGCGTGAGGCGCGCATCCGCTACCAGGCCCAGCATGACATGCTCACCCGTCTGCCGAATCGCAGCTACATTGCCGGGGCTTTCAACAGTCGGCTGGCGGAACCCAATGCAGAGAGCCACTACGCCATGGCCCTGCTGGAACTCGGCAATCTGCGAGAGCTGACGGACCTGTACGGCAACGACTTCAGCGACAGCGTGCTGCAGGCGGTGGCAGAGCGCGTCAGCAACAGCCTGCGCCGCGGCGATATGGCAGCCCGCATTGCCGACTCCCAGATCCTGCTGTTCTTCGATGCGTTGACGCACGCCGGCGTGGATGTGGTGCTGGACAAGCTGCGCGGCGACTTTGCCTCGCCGCTGTCGATTGAGGGTATCCCGGTGCGCGTTGAGCCCTTGCTGGGCTTCGTGTTCGCACCGCAGCACGGCCAGGGGTTTGAGGAGCTGTTACGTCGAGCGCAGATTGCGCTGGGCAATGCGCGCAACGTCAAACACGGCTATTCGTTCTATGAAATCGGACAGGATGAGAACCACCTGCGCCAGATTACCCTGGCACACCGTTTACAGGCGGCCGTGGATGCAGAAAACTTCCGCATGGTCTACCAGCCCAAATATGACATGGCTGATCACCGTGTGCTGGAGGTCGAGGCGCTGATGCGCTGGAACGACCCAGAGCTGGGTGAAGTGTATCCCGACGAGTTCATTCCGGTGGCGGAACAGACCGGCATCATCACGGATATCAGCATGATCGTGCTGCGGCTGGTGCTGCGCCAGATCCAGGCGTGGGAGCGCGCCGGGCTTGAACTCACCGTCTGTATCAATCTGTCGGGGGCTGACATTCTGCAACTGGATTTTGTGCGCCATGCGATCCAGCAGCTGGCCAGCTCCGGCCTGGGCAGCAGTGCAGTGGTATTTGAGATTACTGAAACCATGATGATGTCGGATATGGATCTCGCGCTGGCCAACATCCGCGAGTTCGAACAAGTGGGTATACGCCTGGCCATCGATGATTTCGGCACGGGCTTTTCATCCCTGGCGCAGCTTAAAACCCTGCCGGTGCAGGAACTCAAGATCGACAAGAGCCTGGTGCTGCGGCTGGACCAGGATACAGACGATCAGCAGATCGTCCGCTCAACCATCGAGATGGCGCACTACCTGGGCCTGAAGGTGGTTGCGGAAGGTGTGGAGAACATCGCCTCCCTGCGTCTCCTGCAGGCAATGGGTTGTGACGCCGTGCAGGGTTATTACATCGCCCGGCCGATGTCGGCAGCTGACCTGGAAACCTGGTTGGGTGACCTGCCTGTGCCGGTGCTGGCTATTCGGGGAGAGCCGGCATGATGACTGTGCGCGTGCTCGTTGCGGCGCTGGCATTATGCCTGGCGGCCGCATCACAGGCCGGCAGCCGCCTGCTCGCGACGGGTGGCGCGAGCAGCATAGAAGGGCAGGCGGGTGGCGGCATCACTCCCTGGGCGGTTATCAGCGGTTACGGTGATGTCGGTGAATGGGGCGGTGCCCTGGGCCTGAGCAGAGTCTCGGTCGACGATTTCCAGCTGGATACGCAGAGTGCCAGCCTGGGCTTCGAAAACCGCCTGGAGTTCAGCGTCAGCCGCCAGGACCTTCAGGTTGAGCCGCTGGGCCTCGCGATTCGCCAGGACGTGTTCGGGGCAAAGGTGCGACTGGCGGGGGACTTCATCTACGGCAGCACACCGCAATTGACGGCGGGCCTGCAGTACAAGCGCAACCGTGATATGGCTGTGCCGCAGGCCCTGGGAGCGGCCCGGGACAGCGGCACGGACCTGTACCTCGCCGCGGGCAAGCTCTGGCTCAATGGGGTCCTGGGGCGCAACGTGTTTGCCAACGGCAGCCTGCGCTGGACGGCGGCACACCAGACCGGTTTGCTGGGCTTTGCGGAACAGCGCGAACTGGTCGCCGAGCTCAGCGCCGGCCTCTTTCTGGATCGCCACTGGGTGATCGGCGCCGAATATCGGCAGAAGCCCGATGGCCTGCCGGCGGTGGCCGAGGACGACTGGGCAGATATTTTCCTCGGCTGGTTTCCCAACAAGCGTGTCGCCGCCGTGCTCGCCTGGACCGAGCTGGGTGACATTGCGGGTCTGGAGGACCAGAGCGGCTGGTACCTGTCAATTCAGTTGAGCCAGTAGGAGCCGGAGATGTCTGATGCGCTGAAAGTCTTGTTGATCTGTACCCTGCTGGCAGCGGGCTGCACGCCGCAGGGTCATTCGCCGCGACCACTTTACACCCAGCTGGGTGGCCAGGCGGGTATAGACAGAATTGTCGATGGCCTGCTGTGGGAGATAGCGGAAGACGCGGAGATCCGCGCGTTGTTCGCCGACACCGACATTCAACGGTTCCGCAACAAACTTGCTGAGCAGCTCTGCGCGGTCAGTGATGGCCCCTGCGTTTACACGGGTGACAGCATGCGTGAAACGCACCGCCATCTCGCCGTCACCTCCGCCCAGTTCAACCGTCTCGTCGATGACCTGATCCGGGTCATGGAACAGGAACGGATCGCCGTTGGCGCGCAGAACGCGCTGTTGCAGCGACTGGCAGCCATGCACGGTGATATCGTCGCGGAGTAGGCCCGCAGTGCATACGGTCGCTCGTCCGACTTTACTCCGCAGCGCGAGCTGTGTAGTCTCAAGGGGTCCTGTGCGGACGCGACAACACAACCAAATCAAGGGGTGATTGTATGAAAACACAAAAAGTAGCGGGTGCCGTACTGGCAACGATGATGGTCTTCGGTCTTTCTGCATGCAGCAAGGAAGACGCCGAGGCGGTGAGCGAGTCGGCTTCCGATGCCATGAGCACGGTGGTGGAGAAAGCGGAAGAGGCGGGTAACGCCACAGCGGAAGCGGCAGGCAATGCCATGGACGCAGCGGGTGACGCCATGGACGACGCGGTTGATGCTGCCGGCGATGCCATGGACAGCGCTTCCAGCTCAGCCAGCGACGCGATGGACGAGGCAGGCAATGCCATGGACGATGCCGTGCACGATGGCAAGCAGATGGCGGAAGATGCGATGCACGATGCGGGTCAGGCCGCTGAAGATATGCAGCATGAAGCCGGGCAGGCCATGGACGACGCCAAGGAAAAAGCGGGCGAGATGGCTGACGACGCCAATGCAGCTGTCAAGGACGCCATGCAGTAACTGTCGTCGGGGCAGTTCTTTCCGGTCCGTTTTGGACCGGCCTTGAGGAACTGCCCCACCTTCCCCGCAAGGCACGCTGGAGGTCATCATGCTGGTTCGTTCTGTCTGTCTGTCGAGTGCGCTGTGTATGATGCTTGCGGCCCCCGTGTCCTGGGCCGACCAGGCGATTACTGAGAGTGGTTGGCTGGAACTGGTGAAAGGCCACCTTGATGCTGACTCCGGTATCACCGTCGGCAATGTAGAGCCCGGCGAAGCCACCGGTGAACGCAAAATCACCCTGATCATTCCCAAGGCGCGTGTGGCCTTCGACCCTGACGCACTGGAAGAGGTGAGGGTGGTGGGGCGCCGTCCCGAGCCCATCGACATCCTGCCGGACTTCCGCTACGAGTGGGTCGCGGACTATGACAACGACAACTACGGGTTGATCATCCACCTGAAAGACGATGGCAGCCTGCCGTTGCGTCTCTACATGGAATCCAGCACAGGCTTTATCCGCTGACGTGAGCGCCTCGCCTGCAACCCTCGGCCACCGGCGTGTGCTGCGCTTCTGGGGCTGGGGTTACGCCGATGAGGTGTTGGATGCGGCCGAGGAAACACGTCTGGCTGACCTGGTGTCGCTGCTGGGGGGCGGGTCGCCTGTTGCCGCACCGACGCTGGCGGATTTCACGCTACCCGCGCCACGCATCACTCCACCCGCGCCGCTGCAGGCCATCTGCTCCGCCTCACCCTACGACCGCCTGTCGCATGCCCTGGGCAAGTCGCTTGCCGACAGCCTGCGCCTGCTGCACCGCACGGTGCCGGCAGTGCCGGATCAGGTAGTCTTCCCACACAGTGAGGGGCAACTCGAAGCGGTGCTTGACTGGGCGAGCAGTGTGCGTGCTGCGGTGATTCCCTTCGGTGGCGGCACCAGCGTCTGCGGTGGTGTCGAAGCCGATATCCCGGGCGACTACGACGGCGTGCTGTCCGTCGACCTGCAATACATGAATCGCGTGCTGGATGTTGACCGCAGCAGCCGGGCGGCGCTGATCGAGGGGGGCGCCCTGGGCCCCGATCTCGAGGCGGCCTTGAAACCCGCGGGGCTGACGCTGCGGCATTTCCCCCAGAGCTTTCAGTTCTCCACCCTGGGGGGCTGGATAGCGACCCGCGCCGGCGGCCACTACGCCACCCAGTACACGCACATCGACGACTTTGTCGAGAACCTGCGCATGCTGACCCCCCGTGGTGTGCTGGAGACGCGCCGCCTGCCCGGCTCCGGCGCTGGCCCGTCCCCCGACCGGATGCTGATCGGCTCCGAGGGGACGCTCGGCTTTATCACCCGCGCCTGGATGCGGGTGCAGGACCGCCCGCGCTACCGCGCTTCGGCCAGCGTGCGCTTCCCCGATATGGCGCGGGCCACCCGTGCGGTTCGCGCCGTGAGCCAGGCAGCGCTGTTTCCCAGCAACTGCCGCCTGCTGGACCCGGCGGAAGCGCTGCTGAACGGTGTCGGTGACGGCACCACAGCGCTGCTTGTGCTGGCCTTTGAATCCGCCGATCACCCGCTGGATGCCTGGCTGGCGCGTGCGCTTGAGTTGATGGCAGACCACGGCGGGCGCTGGGATGCCGAGGCGGTGCAGCGCTCCCTGCACGGCCAGGATGACAGCGCGGCGGCGGAGCACCGGCAGGGCGCAGCGGGCACCTGGCGTGACCAGTTCCTGCGTGCGCCCTATTATCGCAACTACCTGACACCCCGTGGCGTCATGGCGGATACCTTTGAGACCGCGATCACCTGGGACCGCTTCGACGCTTTCTACACCGGTGTGCGCGCTGCACTGGAGCGCGCCATTCGCGAAGCAACCGGGGCAGATGGCCTGCTCAGTTGCCGTTTTACCCACGTCTACCCCGATGGCCCTGCACCGTACTTCACCTTCTATGCGCGAGGCACCGACCGGGGTGACATGCAGGCGATGCTGGACCGCTGGCGGCATATCAAGCGTGCCGCCAACGCGGCGGTCACCGGCCTTGGCGGCACGGTGACACACCACCACGCCGTGGGGCGGGATCATCGTCCAGCGGGCTATGACGAGCAGGTGCCAGCGCTGTTCCGCGAAGCCTTCGCCGGCGCTCGCGCCGTGCTCGATCCGCAGGGCATGATGAACCCGGGCGTTCTGGTCGACACGCCGTCCCGCGGCGCGGTGGCGGGCGGGGTGCTGGGCGATTGACGTGTTTTTGGCGCCGGGGGACTTGACGAACAGGGCATCGATACCTATAGTAGCGCCCCTCAACGCGCCTGTAGCTCAGCTGGATAGAGTACCTGGCTACGAACCAGGCGGTCGCACGTTCGAATCGTGCCAGGCGCGCCATATCAAACCCGCATTGCTGGCTCTCCCCAATTAACGGGGGATAGACCGGTTCTCACTAAACTCGATTGATGATGCCATCCCAGCCACAGTGGGTTAAGACCCTCAATCGATAGTTCTCAAAGTTTCTGAACCCGTAGGCTCGTCGAGTCATCATCTCCATCTTGGTGTGGAACCCCTCAGTGGGCCCGTTGCTCTTGCTGAATCGCCACATCATGACGATCGGCTCAAGCCATGACGTCAGCGTTTTGGCCAACCTTCTCAGCGGGCTTTGACGCAGCTGGTCGATCAGCTCCAGTAGCTCAGGCAACTTCTTCTGCGCCGTTTTCTTCTTCAGGTTTTTGAGTAGCAGCAGCGTGTTGAGGCGCTGTCTGGCCCCGTAGAGCGCTGCCAGGACCGGATAGTCGCTCAGGTAGCGCTGCAGGTTCTCGCGCTGTTCTGGTTTCAGGCGCCAGGCATGGCGTCGCATGAGGCTCAGTAGTCCCCGGTTCCGGCGACCCTCCGGGTGCACGTCCTTCCAGGCGTTCAGGAAGTGCTGGTTGACCAGGCGAATAACGTGGAACCGATCGGCGACGATCGTGGCCCCCGGGAAGTACTGACGAGCGATGTTGCGGTAGGTTTCCGACAGGTCCATGACGATGAGTTTCACGTTGTCCTTTCCCGGCAATCGCCGCAAATAACCCTCCAAGCTGGTCTCGGAGCGCCCCAGGCGCACATCAAAGACTTTGTTGCGGCGTAGATCCACGAGGGTTGTGGCAAAGCCCCGTTTGCGGGTGAAGAAGTGCTCGTCGATGCCCAGGACCTTGGGGCAGGGCCGATTCGACATCTCGGATACCCGTCGTTGGCAGTGTGCGTGATACCAGCGTTCGGTGGTCGCCGCGCTGATGCCATGCGTGCGCGTCAGTTTGGCCTGGGTGACGCCGCCGTCGTGGGTCTCGAAGACCTCGAGCCGGAAAGCTTCCGAAGCCCTATAGCGCGGCCGCACGCCCTTGAATCGGTGGCGGAAGTAGCGACCACAGCGGGGGCAGTGATACTTCGGTGCTTTGAGATACAGGGTGATCAGCTGATTCCCCTGACGTGTGTGCTTCAGGGTTCGCTGGTAGGTCGCCTTGATCCGGATCTTCGGATGCTGGCAGTGCAGGCAGCAGGGCCGCTTCCTGGGTTTGGCATAGACAAAAATCGCATCATTGCGATCAACGCGTTCGACCTCCAGCTCTGGAAGGCCTAGTATTAATCCTGCGTGGGACATCGGGTGTTCTCCATTAAACAGATTCCGCAAAATCAGTTTAACGAGCCCCGGTGTCCCCCGTTAATGATGAAGAGCCGGGTTGGCTCTCCCCAATTAACGGGGGATAGACCGGCCGAACTTTCGAGCAGGTCATTCCATAGTCCGGATTCCTGCTCCCGCGTTCCGGTGTTGACCTTGAACAACGCCATCTCTCTGAATTGAGCAGCAGCCGGGGAACCAGAAAGGGCCTGTTTCGCCTGGACATGGCCTGGGGCTGGGTGCTGCGCGTTGCGTGGTGCCGGTGAGTGGTCTGGAGGACCAGAATGACATCGTGTAGCTTTTGGTGACGGATCCCGACGGACCGCAGCATTCAGCCTCAAAAATCAAGAACTTCAACGCGGTGGGAAAGCGCTACCGGGATACTGTTGATCATTCCGGACAACGCACGAATTCCGTGGTCACTGAGCCAAGTGGCGAATCGGGATTGTGCAGAACAAGCCGCCCGCTGCTGACAGCCTCAATAGTCAGGCGTTGCTCGGTGTCGAGGTGCTCTACAAACAACGTGCTGCCCTCCACTCTGTAACCGGCGCTGCTTAGCGTTTGCCACTCGCCGTCCTCCACAACGATCGCGCTATGCCTGCCTGCCGCGTCGAATGTCAGCCGGGAATCCAAACAACTTGCTTCATCTACCGCCCACGCCCCAACGATCGATGCGTCCGCCACCGCGTAGCTGGCACCCAGGCCGAGCAGAAATGGGCAAAGTCGCAGCGCAAGAAGGGTATGGGAGACCTTTTTCTTCATGCCTGTCCCCCGGTATCCTGCCTCTGGTTGCCTACGGAGTCTTTGCCCTCGCGATAGCGGCGTAGCCAGTCGTTGATCGCATCAGCCAGCATGCCGGCGCCATCGCCGGAGATCGACCAGTTCGATACCGGTACCCGGGTCACGGGCCGCGTGTTGGAGAACAGCAGGTTCAGTCCGCTGGTTGGGCGCGAGTTACCTTTGTCTCCGCCATGATTCCGGTTTAGCTCCACGTCTGCGCCATCCAGTTGGTCAAGGTCAAACTCAAAGACCTTGCGTTCAAGCATCGAGGTTTTGATCATTTGAACCTTGTGGTCGGCTGCGCTGAGCCGCAAATGGGTGCGCTGGGTGAGAAAGTAACGGCCCACCAGCACCACCACTGCGATAATACTGCCGGACACCAGTCCGTTGATAATCTCGCCGCCCAGAAAAAGCGCAAGCGTGAACAGTGCACCGAAGCCGCCGATGGGGCCGAGCATGAACCAGAGGATGAAGCGCGGCAGTTCCACCAGGATTTCCAGCTCCTGTTCAGAGTTGTTTACGACCTTCATGCTGGCAAGCTCCTATGAACGGGGGGCTGTATGTGACACGTCCGGAGTTATCGCCCCATCCGCTCTGCGGCGACCTTCCTCCAGCCACTGGTTTAATTGCTCGCTTACGCTAAGAATGGCTGCCACGTCCGGGCGGAAGGCATTGAACTTGACGTGGCTTGCCGGATTGGTAGCGCCGAACACCAGCACCAGCATCGTCTCTGGAATGCTCTGGCTACCGTGGCGAGTTTGTGTCTCGCTACGCTGCAAGGCTGACAAAGGGTACTCCGCTACCTTCTCGCCCAGAGGGGTGGTGGCCTTGATCTGCAGGAGGTCAGTGTGCCTGTCTGCGATAAGCTGCAGGCGGCGCACCACCTGCGTTAGCATCAGCCAGCCCAGTGCGGTCAGCATTAGAAGTGAGATGGTGATACCCGACAGAGAGAGCTCCACCAGCGCTCGTGCCAGGCCAATGAGAAGCACCACACAGACGGCTCCGAGGCCGATGATCCAGTTGGTCGGCTGATGTTGCACAACGAGTAAATCAGCCGTCTTGGTTGTTATTTCCATCCACTCATCATCCAGCGCAATTGCAGTTTGCCTCGATGCCCAAGGACCGTGGTTCACTACTGAATTTGTAGCTCAAATCGCAAAAAAAGTCTGCCTTTTTTATCTAGGGGGGGGGCCTGTCATGCTTGAGACATAACCTCCGGCATATACCGGAGACATGATTTACACCTTCAGGTATTTGGGCGTCTGCCAACTACCTCAGTTGTGCAACCTGGCCGCCCGGTTTAGCGTGGTGCCTATGCGCCGATATGTTCATCGATACATCAGTACGTTACGCAACCCCAAGGCATCTCCGCCCGCCTGCGCATTTCAGGTTCTTCGTTCGTCTCAGCACACTCGTGTGCGCTCGGGCATCCCCCAGAGCACCGACCCGGCCTATTGCCACTCAAGATTGGACCGTTCCTGTGGCCCCAAAGCACCATCAAAGATACCATTGATGAGGATCAGGGGTCCCTCGGTGGTTGGTCGCGACTTCAATTACCGCGAGGCCCGAGTCCAACACGTGGACTATGACGTTTCATCTTCAAGGAGTCGCCTGGATAACCTATGGAATTCAAGGACTATTACAACATCCTGGGTATCGCGCCCGATGCCGACCCCAAGGAGGTCAAAGCCGCTTATCGCAAACTCGCGCGTAAATATCACCCGGATATGAATCCGGATGAAGGTGCCGAAGCCAAGTTCAAGGACGTTGCCGAAGCCTATCAGGTGCTCAAGAATGCCGAGACAAGAGCAGAGTTTGACGAGTTGCTCAAGTACGGCTCGCAATCGCAGCATGGCTTTCAACCACCCCCCGGATGGAAATCGTCCGCGAACGCGGGATACCAGGAAGGCGCACAATTCGATGGAAGCTTTTCCGACTTCTTCAACTCGATTTTTGGTGGAGCAAGTCAGGGGCAGAGAGCGGATGACTTTTACCAGGGGGCGCATCGTGGCAGAGGCAGCGATATAGAGATTGAACTCCCCGTATTTCTTGAGGAAACGCTGAAGGAAAATGAAAAGAGCGTGGAGTTTGTGATACCCGCCGATGAGTTTGCACAAACACCGACGTCAAGGAAGCATTTGAAGGTCAAAATACCCCAGGGCATCATGGACGGGGAAAGGATTCGCCTTCGGGGCCAGGGCAAGCCCGGTTATAACGGGGGCACCCCGGGTGATCTCTACCTGCATATCCGTGTGGTACCGCACCCGCTATTCGATGTTGTCGGGCACAATCTCACCATTACGGTTCCTTTGACTCCCTGGGAAGCTGCCTTGGGCACCAGGGTAACCCTGCCAACCCTCGAGGGGAAAATACATCTCACGATCCCGCCCGGCACACAGTCAGGAGACAAGTTGCGGCTGAAAGGTAAGGGCTTGAAGAGCAAAACTGTAACAGGTGACATGTTCGCGGTTGCCAAAGTGGTCATGCCGGAAAACATCAGCGAGAAAAGCAAAGCACTCTGGCAAGCGCTGGCAGAGAGCGAATCCTTTGATCCTAGAAAAGACTGGGACACCAAATCATGAGTGATTCATTATTCAGTATTTCATTTAACGAGCTCTGCCAGCTTGAAGGTATTGACAGTGACGTGGTCATTGAGATTGTTGAGTATGGCATCGTCAGGCCCGCCAATCTCAGCAGGGAAACCAGCGAGAGCGATCAATGGCTGTTTGACACCACGAGCATTCGTTGGCTGAAAAAAGCGCTGCGCTTGCACCGCGATCTGGAGATTGACTGGCTTGCGGTCGCCATGGTGGTTGACCTGATGCGTGAGAACGAAATACTGCAGAAGGAAAATGATACCTATCAGCGCCAGCTTGCACGGTTCATAAAAGACGCTGCCCACCCCGAGTAACCGCGCGTCCTTTGCGCGCGCACTGGAGGATCTCGGCACCTTGCGAAACAGCTTCGGGTGATGGGGGATTTTGCGTTGGTATACGGCGCTCAATGCCCTGCTTATGCTGCCGCTCTTCAACTCAGGGGTGCTCATACACCTGCAGCGGTATCTGCAGGGCGATTTGGCGCGCTACCTGTCCCTCAGCGCCTGGTGGTGGGCGGTAGCAATCAACGCCCTGGGGGTTTCTCTCGGGCTTTGTCTCAGCTGGCTCGCCCATCGGGCAAGCGCCAGGTAGAACGGGCTGTTCCAGCGCGTCCGCGCCCGGGCTGAGGGTGAACGCCCGGCGCGCTGGGGAGCATGCCCTGTGTCAGGCGGTCCTCGGTTAGCCGGCGATCGTGCAACGCCGCAACTTATAAGCATATTTCGAAAAAATCGTTGGCTGCAGTGTGCCGCTGGCCTAGGATGCGCAAGCTCGGTTTCCGGCCCAGCCGGATGATGACACAACGCCTAAACACAAGTGGTGACTTCGCGTGACTTTCAGTAACTCTCTCCTGACCGGCTCCCTGCTGCTGGGCGGTATTGCAATGACGGCTGCCGAGGCACAGGCAACCAACGGCTACTTTACCCACGGCACAGGCGTGCGCGCGCAGGCGGTCGCCGGTGTCAGCCTGGCACTGCCCCAGGACGCCCTGATTGCCGCCAGCAATCCCGCGGGCACCGGCAGGGTCGGTGATCGAATCGATGCCGGACTGACCTGGTTCCAGCCTGATCGCAGCTCGGTCATCGAAGGCAACCTCGCGGGCGCAGATGGCCGCTATGATGGCAATGACGACGCCTGGTTCCTGCTGCCCGACATTGGCTTTACACAGGCGGTCAATGAACAACTGAGCTGGGGGATTGCGCTATATGGTAATGGCGGCATGAACACCAGCTACACCGACAACCCCTACGCCGCGTTCGGTGCAAGCGGAGAGGCCGGCGTCGATCTGGCACAGGCTTTTGTCACACCCTCGGTCGCCTGGCGCGCGGGCAACCACAGTTTTGGCGCAGCGGCGACCTTTGCCTACCAGCGTTTCGAGGCAAAAGGCCTGGCACCCTTCGACGGTTTCAGCAGCCGACCCGGCTCCGTCACCGACCGCGGCCACGACAGCAGCACCGGTTGGGGCGTCAAACTGGGCTGGATGGGTAACGTCAGTGACAGCGTCACTCTGGGCATTGCCTGGTCATCCGAGATCGACATGTCCAATTTTGACGACTATGCCGGGCTATTCGCTGACGATGGCGACTTCGACATCCCCGAATCCTTTGGCGCCGGTATCGCCTGGAGGCTCAACAAGGCGTTAACCCTGGCTGTGGACTGGCAGCAGATTCAGTACAGCGATATCGACTCGGTGGGTAATCCGCTGGCACCCCTGCTGTCCGGTGTGCCACTGGGTGTCGCAGGTGGCCCAGGCTTTGGCTGGGAGGACAGCGACGTCTACAAACTCGGCACCGTGTATACGGTGACGGAAGCCCTCACGCTTCGAGCGGGTGTCAGCCACATGGATCAGCCCATTCCCGGCGGCGAGACCTTCTTCAACATTCTCGCACCGGGCGTGATTGAAACCCATGTGAGCTTCGGCGCCAGCTGGGCGGTGTCCGACAGGAGCGAGTGGAATTTTGCCTATACACGCGGACTTGAAAAAACCGTGCGCGGCGCCAATTCTATTCCCGTGCCGTTCGGTGGCGGCGAGGCCAACCTCACCATGCACCAGAACATACTTGCAATCGGCTTTACGAGACTGCTCTGATGGACATTGCCTGGACCCTGTTCACGCCCTGGCATTCGCTTGCCGGCGGCGCCTTGATTGGCCTTGCCGCCAGCCTCCTGTTGCTCGGCAACGGTCAGATTGCCGGCATTAGCGGCATACTCGGCAACCTGCTCAAGCCAGAGGGGCGCGCGCCCTGGCGCCTGGCGTTCCTCGCGGGCCTGGTGCTGGCCCCCCTGCTGCTGTGGCCGGTGATGCTGCAGATCACCCCGTCCCCTGTCGAGACGCCCGAGCTCGACGGCCCAACCCTGATCCGGCTGTTGGCAGGTGGGTTTCTCGTTGGCCTGGGGACCCGTTTTGCCAACGGCTGCACCAGCGGCCATGGCGTTTGTGGCCTGGCCCGGTTTTCTCCGCGTTCGCTGGTCGCGGTACTCAGCTTCATGGGCGCCGGCTTTATGACGGTCGCCCTGTGGCGGCTGGTGCACGGAGGTGTCTCGCTATGAAGCGTACTCTGAATGCCCTGCTCGCAGGCCTGCTGTTTGGTGCCGGACTGATTGTCTCAGGCATGGTCAACCCGGCCAAGGTTATCGGCTTTCTCGACGTGACCGGGCAATGGGATCCGTCCCTGGCACTGGTCATGGCCAGCGCGATCAGCCTCTCATGGCTGGGTGTCAGACTGGCGGCCCGTCGCAGCGATCCGGCCTGTCCCACTGACGCCCCCGCCAGACCCATCGACAAACCACTGGTACTGGGCAGCATCGTGTTCGGCATCGGCTGGGGTGTGAGTGGTTTTTGCCCCGGCCCGGCGGTGGTAGCCACCGGGGATCTCTACTGGCCGGCATTGGCCGTACTTCTGGGCATGCTGCCCGGACTCGCTGTGGCGGGGATGTTCCAGACAGCACAGCGCGATTGATTGCGAGGCACGCTTCAGCAAGCTTTCACAGAATCCACGGGATCAGGACTTTACGCTCTGGTGGATAATCATCGAACTTTTTCAGATACCACTGGTGCACCTGAAACGCACGGGGCACCAGATTGGCTGCGCTCACAAACAGCACGAACAGCGCGCCGGGCGACCAGGTTGCAATCGCAAACCCGGTGAACGACAACAGTTCCGTGAAATAGCTGGGGTTGGTGACGTAGCGGAACAGCCCGCCTTGTGGAATGCGATAAACCCGCTCGCCACTCTCAACCTCCGCCTTGCTGCGGAGGTTACGGATGATCGCGTCGGAATGCACATTCATGACGAAGCCGAACACGTAGAGTGCCATGCCGATCAGGAAACGTGGGTCGGTCAACCAGTCAGCCGTCAGATGTGAGGACAGATGGGATATGAAGACTGCATTCAGGTAACCGTGCAAGGTAGTGACCAGCCAGCCCGCCACCACCACCATTAATCCGAAGGTGCCTTTGCTGCCCTTTGCAACACGCATGAACAGGGGAAACAGGAAACCCCGGTTGGCGTAGTGAATCAACCACACGCCGAGGAAAATCATCGGTACCAACTCGCCTGCGTTCTTCCCGTGCAGATAAAACCAGAGAAAACTCAGTGTGGCGGGAAGTTCCATCAGGAACCATCCCAGCCGAGGCGATAGCGATAACCCCCTCCCCTCCGCACCGAAGCGTCCGTAGGGCGCCTTCGAGAGGAAAGCGCCTACCAGAATAAACGCGGCGTAGACAAAACTGCCAATCAGAATGGTGTTGTACACCTCAGCAGACATCAGCCAGTTCATGCTCTCCCCTCCTGTGACTGCCCTCGCGGGCAATTGAATCGCTCCCGGGTCATGCGGCCACGGTTTTGCAGCGAGCGCATGGTACACGAGCACTGCCCGACAGACGGGGCGCATTTCCATACCAAACGGGGAAAAATGCGTGGCGTGCCGAAGGAGCCGGGTTTGCCGCTGCGAAAAAACAGCGGCATTTAATCCTTTCATTTGACGCAGGCTTTGCTATTATGCATGACCTACTGGCGCACATCGGTCTGCGCCACACTGTAACGCCACATCCGCTTCACGCTCTGTGTCACCCGGTACCCAAAAGTACCCCTAGCTAAACCGCAACACACCCCGCTCTGGACCGAGCCATCAAACACGTAGCATTTGCTACTTTGCATGTTGGCCAGGCGATCTGTCAGCCAAAAATCAGGATTAACATCACGTGTATTTTAAAGATCTCGGCCTTTCGGCCGAACTGCTACGCGCAGTAGAAAAACAGGGCTATAGTCAGGCCACTCCGATACAACAACAGGCCATACCGCTGGTTCTGCAGGGCAAAGACCTGCTGGCGGGAGCCCAGACAGGCACTGGAAAAACAGCAGGTTTTACCCTGCCTGTGCTGCAACAGTTACAGGACAAGTACCCCGCCGGTCAAAAGAGCTACCCCAAGGTACTGGTGCTGACGCCGACCCGCGAACTCGCCGCACAGGTGCATGAGAGCGTACGCGACTATGGCTGCTATCTGCCCTTCCGGTCTGCGGTAATTTTCGGCGGGGTCAGCATCAATCCGCAGAAACAGAAGCTCATCAAGGGCGTTGATATTGTCGTAGCAACGCCGGGCCGCCTGCTTGACCACGTCCAGCAGCGCAGTATCGACCTGTCACGAATCGAGATACTGGTTCTGGACGAGGCAGATCGCATGCTGGACATGGGTTTCATTCACGACATCCGCAAGGTGTTGAAGATCATCCCCAAGCAACGCCAGACACTGCTTTTCTCCGCCACCTTTTCCAACGACATCAAGACGCTCGCCGCGGAATTCCTGCAACAACCGGCGCAAATCCAGGTCACACCGGAGAATACCGCGACTGAACTGGTCAGCCAGACCGTGTATCCGGTAGATAAAAAGCGCAAACGTGAGTTGCTTGCCGAGAAAATCGGCGAAGAGAACTGGCAGCAGGTGCTGATATTCACCCGCACCAAGCACAGCGCCAACAAACTGGCCGAGCAACTGGGCAAGGACGGCATCACGGCAGCGGCAATACACGGTAATAAGTCACAGGGGGCGCGCACCCGGGCCCTGTCTGATTTCAAGGCCGGCACGATCAGAGCCCTGGTGGCAACGGACATCGCCGCGCGGGGTATCGATATCGACAAACTGCCCCATGTGGTGAACTTTGAGTTGCCCAACGTGCCCGAGGACTACATTCACCGCATCGGGCGCACCGCGCGAGCGGGCCAGCAAGGCAGCGCTATTTCACTGGTGTGCGTTGATGAGCTGAAATTGCTCAAGGATATCGAGAAACTCCTGGGCAAGCCCATCGAGAAAGTGCACGCACCGGGGTATGACGTTGACCCCAGTATCAAGGCCGAGGTGATTCAAAACGGCAGCAACCGCGGCAGCGGACGCAACCAGCCGAGCGGCCGGGGCAGATCGCAGGGCCGCAGTCGCCCCGGCGCGCCAGGGAATTCTACCCGAGCTCGCTCCGCCAGTGGCAACCGGCACCCCGGCTGATTGCGCACGACAGGCGACTACAGGTTCAGTTTCAGAACATCACGAGCTTCGCGAGCCAGCGCTTCGCGAAAGCTCGGGTGGGATATCGCCACAAGATCCCTGGCACGCTCACACAGTGAACGGCCTCGCAGCTTGGCAATACCGTATTCTGTTACTACGTAGTCAACCTGCGCTCGTGTGGTCACAACCCCTGCTCCACTGGCGAGCGCTGCGACGATACGCGTGGCCTGACCGTCGCGCGCCGTGCTGGGCAACGCAATGATACTCTTCCCGTGATCTGAGTAAGTGGCACCGACGACGAAATCGACCTGTCCGCCCACACCGGAATAGATGCGGTGACCAATCGAATCGGCGCAAATCTGCCCGGAAAGGTCTATCTGCAAAGCGCTATTGATTGAAGTCACACGGGGATTCTGGGCGATGACTGTAGGGTTGTTGACGAACTCCACATCAAGAAACACAGCCTCCGGATTATCGTGCACAAAGTCGTACAAAGCCTCACTACCCAGCACAAAACTGGTCACGGTTCTGCCGCGAGCAATGCGCTTGAGTGAGTTGTCAATTACGCCGCTCTCTATAAGAGGCAAAACGCCGCTGGAAAACATCTCCGTATGAATTCCCAGATGCTGCCGATCTTTGAGGCAACGCAGGGCGGCATCCGGAATGGCACCGATACCCATCTGTAAACAGGCGCCGTTTTCGACCAGGGACGCGACGTGCGCTCCGATACGGTCTTCTGTATCACCCGTTTCTCGCTCACTCACCTCCAGCAGCGGCTCATCCAGCTCGAATGCGGTATGAATGTTGCGGATATTGATAAAACCATCGCCGTGCGTTCGCGGCATACGCGGGTTGATGTGCGCGATTATTCGCCCCGCAACCTCGCAGGCTGCTAACGTCGCCTCCACTGAAATTCCCAGAGAGCAATTGCCATGACGGTCAGGCGAGGATACCTGTACCAGCACGGTATCGATCTTCTGTTCCCGTCGGCGAAACAGCTTGGGTAACTCAGACAGAAAAAGCGGTACGTAATCTGCTCTGCCCTGATTGATCAACTCACGGGTTTGCTTGCCGGCGAAAAAACAGCGGTGTCGCAGATGCCCATCAAGCTCAGGCACCGTGACGGTGTCCGCATGCTCCAGATGCAGCTGCATCAGTGTGATGTTGCTGTGGGATAGTGCGTGGCGAGCGAGCGCGTCGAGAAGGCGTGTAGGCGTAGCCGCCATGGAGTGGCACCAGACAAACTCATTGGAACCGATAGACTCAACCGCCTGATCAGCACTTTCTACACGTCGCAATTTTGTCTCCCATTAAAAACGCTGGAACGATCGCATTGCATCACTCGTTCAGCATCGACATTTGGCGTTGCCTAGCCTATGCACCGTCGTCAGCCGTAAAGAGATGAGCCGCAAGGTATCAGCTACCTCTTTAAGGCTTCAAAGCCAATGATGACATCCATCAGCTCATTGGTAATCTCCGTCTGCCGACCTGAACTGAGTTCAGCTTTCACCTGTTCCAGACGGTCGTCAACAGATTGTTCAGCCTGCTGCATCAGTGCGAGGCGCGCGGCATTCTCCGTGGCCATGGCCTCCGCCGAGGCCCGGAACACGCTGGCATAAATATGGCTGCGAATCAACGAAGCGAAAAGCGCATCGGGTGCCATACTGTAATCTGGCAGAGTGCGTGATTGCCAGCGCGTTGTGGGCCGCAGCAACTTCTCTTCAAGCGGCAACAATCGACGCGTTACCGGTTCCCTCAAACCGTGTTCACCGCGCTGTGTAAAAGCCAGCGTAACAGCAACGCGAGAAAGTGGCCGCCGCCGTGTAACGAGATCAAGTCGCGTCACAATTTCTCCAGCCATGCGTCCAATACCATCCACAGAAGCTGGCGGGAGAAGGACTCCTTCGCCGCGCAATCCATGATCCAACAGGGCATCGTTCATCTTCTGGCCAATAACCAGAAGACGCTTTTCAACGTGGGGCAAAGACTCGCAATACTCCTTTACCAGCTTCGCGACGATTTCATTGTAACTGCCACACAAGCCGTGATCGGATCCGAACACAACCAGCCATCGCTCCCCTACATGCTGCGATCGCTCCGCCATTCTTGCCGTAGAGTGTGAAAAAGCAGCCAGGCTGCGCAGGACGGTCGCATGGTACGCCTCTATAGCGCGAACAACCTGCTCGTAAGGCCGCGCGTTGATGGCAGACAGCGTTTTCATGGTATGTACGATGCCGCGAATACTTTTCAACGTCGCGTTGTGGCGGCTCAGTGCTTCAAGCGTCTGCGGCATCGCCTGCACCCTGCAAAGCGTTCATGGCGACGCTCACTACCTGAGCCCGCTCATCTGCACTGAGCGCGCGGTCCTCGACAAAGGCCCGCTCGATGGATCCCAACTCTTCCTTCGCGGCCAATCGGACTGCCAGCATCGCGCTGCCGAGTTGATGCTCTGGTATCTCATCAAACAAACCCTCCATCGCGACGATCAATACGCTGAGTTGCTCCAGCGCAGACATCGGATCACGTTCAGCCTGCCGCAGCGCTGCACGGACTGCTGCACCACGAGCCAGACGCGCCCTGGTCGAATCATCAAGACGGGTACCGAAGCGGGCAAAATCCTCAAGCTCTTCAAATTGTGACAGCGTAATACGCAGGTTGCCTGCAACCTCACGGAGAGCGCGGCTCTGGGCTTTACCCCCAACCCGGGAAACCGACAATCCGAGGTCTACTGCCGGGAACTGGTTCTTACGCACCAACCTGGGAGACAGGTAAATCTGTCCGTCGGTAATGGATATGAGGTTGGTAGGGATATAGGCGGACAGGTTTTCTGCCTGTGTTTCCACCACCGGCAGTGCAGTGATCGAGCCACCTCCTGCCTCCTGCGTAAACTGCCCTGCTCGCTCAAGTAACCGCGCATGCACATAGAATATGTCACCTGGAAAGGCCTCCCTGCCCGGTGGCCTGCGAAGCAGGAGTGACAATTCCCTGTAAGAGCGGGCGTGATGCGTTAGGTCGTCGAACACCACGAGAACATCCTGCCCCCGATCAGAAAAATATTCGGCCATGGTCATGGCCGCATAAGGCGCGATATAAGCCAGCCCCGGGGTTTCCTCGTCGCCAGCTGCCACGACCACACAACGACTCAACATCTCACGCTCTCTCAGTGCCCCGACAACCCGGGCCACGGCATCGCCGCGCTGGCCGATTGCGCAATAAATACACAATAGCTGCGAGTCTTTCTGGTTGAGTATGGTATCGACCGCTATTGAGGTTTTACCCGTCTGACGGTCGCCAATGATCAACTCACGCTGCCCCAGACCGACGGGTACGGCAGCATCAATGACCTTGATACCAGTCGCTAGTGGTCGAAAAATTGCGGAACGGCTCAGAATGCCCGGCGCCTCGGCCTCAATCGGATGATGCGCGATCGCTGTCACGGCACCCAGGTCATCAAGGGGGCGCCCCATGGCACTCAGTACCCGACCCAACAACCCGTCTCCCACCGGCACGCTGACCACCTTGCGTGTCCGGCGCACCTCTTCACCAAGGGTGATGAGTTCTGATGGGCCAAGCAACACGACCCCCAGACGACCCGGCGCCAGGTCAAGTACGATACCCTGCACTCCACAGTCAAACACCAGCAGTTCGTCAGCGAGCGCACGAGCCAGGCCTGTCACAACCGCGACACCATCAGCCACCTCAATCACTTTGCCAACTTCGGTCAGCAGCGGCGCTGGCGCCGGCGTCGCCAGCAGAGCTTGATGCCAGTCAGTGAATTGCTCGTCGGGAAACTGCCCGGACGTCAAGCCCGCCCGCCTGCGCTCGGTTTCCGCTCTGTCGTCGGCCATTGCTTCAGGCTCGTCCGGAGGATCTGGCTGCCAGGTGTTCATCAAGGCGCGCGTCAAACTCATCAATGTAGCTGTCCACAGTCCACGCCACCTGAGCACCACCTACACGTAATACCAGCCCCGGAGACTGAGCGGAATCCGTTGTGAAGCGTAGCGAGCAGTCCGGCAAAAGAAGCCTCAGCTCGGACTCCATTTTCTGCCGTGCCGCCTCAGGCAGGGGATCACGCGTTGTCACTACCGCTTCCTTGGCACTGCCTGCCGCATGCGCCAGGTCCTTTGCCAGAGGCCGCAAACGCGTAGCCAAATGCCGAACAATAGCTTCCTCCAGCGTTTCATCGGCCAGATCAAGCAGCGCTTTGCGAGTCAGCTCCAGCAGTGTTTCCGAACCGCTGCGTTGCAGCTGGGAAATGAACCTGGTGCGCTCACGCTCGAGATGGCGGTGCCAGTCTTTCTGCTCCTGTTCAAGCTTCGCACGCGCATCAGCCAAGAGCGCATCACGTTCCTGTTCAGACTCTGCCAGCGCTCGTTTAATGACCGCGTCCTGCTCTGTCAGCAACTGCGTTTTCAGATTTCTGTAACCGTTTTCAGAAGCTTCTGCCTTCTTTTGCGCTTCACCTGCTTCAGCCATACGACGCGATATTTCCGCCTCGCGAGCATCTATCCCATCCAGAATCGGCCGATAAAGGAAACGCTTCAATAACCAGACCAGCAACAGGAAGTTTGCGATCTGGGCGATGACCGTAATCCAATCAATGGACATAGTCTGTACGCCTCCCTGTCAACAAAACCGACACGCCCTTCAGCCACCCCCGCCAGCGGCAACCTGTAACGAATCCCAAAATGGATTGGCAAAGATCAGAATCATTGCAACGACAAAGCAATAAATAGCGGTGGATTCAATCATCGCCATACTGACAAACAGTGTCCTCGACAAAGTTGGTGCGGCATCTGGCTGTTGCGCCATGGCCGCGATCGCGGCTGCGGCGGCGCGGCCTTCCCCGAGCGCAGGACCCAACGACCCTATGGCGACCGTGAGACCTGCAGTAAATATGGAAATGGCAGCTATAATCGTGAGTTCTGTCATCGTTGTTCCTCGCCTGACCTGGGTGGATGGGACTGATGGGGTATCGAGTATTCTCGAATGCCCGAGGACTCTGACTCTGCGGTTGCCGATGATATGTAGACGGTTGCCAAAATGGAAAAGATGTAGGCCTGAATCAGGCCAGTCAGAAGCCCGAGCATATTCATCACTACGGGAAAGAAAAATGGAGCAACACTCAATAGAATTGCGGCAATAACCGCACCACTCATAACATTACCGTAAAGACGGATCGCAAGAGATATACCGCGTGAAAACTCACCAATAATGTTGAACGGCAACATGATCGCCGAAGGTTCGATATAACGCCTCAGGTAACGCACGAGGCCCCCACTGGCAATTCCGAAGAGCGGTACAGCAACCAGCACGGAAAACGCCAAAGCCGCTGTCGTTGATAGCGAAGCAGTAGGCGGCAAGAACCCAGGGACAACCAACAGCAAATTCGACAATGCAATGAAAAGAAATAGCGTGCCGGCAAAGTACATGACATGCCGCGCAGATTTACGTGTTATTTCTTCTATCTGTGTCTGAATCGACTGCACGATCACTTCCAGCGCAGTTCGCCAGCGATTGGGCGGCACGTCCGCGCGCAGGTTGCGGGTCACGATCATGGAGATACCCACCAGCAATGCCATTATAATCCAGGTGTTGACAATGGTCGCGTTGAGTGGGAACCCCCATATGCGCAATAGAATAATGTCGTCCGGCGTAAGCTGCATTGTTCATTCCCTGTTATCGTGAATCCTGCGCAACGGCAACACGAACCGACTGTATCGCCCACGTTCGTATAAGTAAAAAGCCCACTGCATAGCCAACAGCAGGCCACACGTTACCGACATGTGCCGTAATGCCGTAGCCAATCCATATCAGCAGCGAAATCCTACAAATCGCGCTGAAAAGAATTACCGCCATCGGCTTGCTCGAGCGAAGCGCAACATGCATACCCCATTTCAACCCGAGAAAAAAAACCGGGCTCACCAATAAACCCGCGGCAAGCCCCAGTAACAGGGATTCCCAGTGCAGTGCCATCAGCTCTCTCCACCGGCATCACCTGACGCCCCGGATTCCTGTCGCGGCTGCAGACTCTCACGGGAAATCCAGTTCCACGCAATAATGCCGCCCACAACGACTCCGCCGAGAATCAAGGCAATTGGCCATGAAAAACTCTGTGGGGCCACCTTGTTCAACCATAAACCCAGAAATGCACCGCTGACGACAGGCACAGCAACAGACCAGCCGATAATGCCAAAGACCCCGAAGCCAAGCAGCGGACTGGCGCCCGGAACGCTCCGCGCAAGCTTCATACGTTCTGCATGACGCCGGATGTCGTTTGCTGTTCGATCATCTTTCATCGTCACAAGCGCGGCTTTCGCAACTCACCAAAGCGCCGAACGATGCCCGCTTCAAGGCGCGAAAGCGCAGAACGTGCCACCCGTTCCTCTTCATCCACCTCAACAAAACTCACCTGGACGGTATCGTTTAAGCTGTCCAGATCATCACCCTGAACACCCCGGCGAACCGCGATATCGACCTCATGCCCTTTCTTCACCAGCACGCCTTCATCAATGCCGAAGAAGAGTTCCCTGCCATCGTCAAGAGATAGTATCAGCACCGATGGTACCAGTGACGTGACATAGTCGATGTGATTTGGAAGCATGCCAAAAGCACCATTTTCGGCGACAGCAAACAGCTTTACGACGCGGCCGCTGAAAACCTCATGTGTAGGCACCCGCAGAGAAACCTGCATCGCGCTTGCAAAGCTCATGCTGTTTTCTTCATGTCTCGCAACGATCCAATCATATAATAGTCAGACTCGTCATCGTCAAAGCGACTACTGCGCAGAATTTCCTCACAGCCGTCCAGGGTGTCTGCAAGGGTTACCCGTTTGCCCTCGCTTCTGGTCAATGACCCCGTAGTAAAAAACGGCTGTGTCAGAAAACGCTCAAGTCGACGTGCTCGGGCAACGGTAGCTTTGTCAGCGGAAGACAGCTCTTCCATGCCCAACATGGCAATAATGTCGCGCAGGTCTTCATACTCAGCGAGTGTACGCCTCACTGCCCGCGCAATATCATAATGGCGCTGGCCGACGACCGCGGGCGTTAACATGACAGACGCCGATGCCAGCGGGTCAACCGCCGGGTACAGGCCCTCGCTGGCGCGCTTGCGGGACAAAACTACAGACGCCGAGAGATGAGAAAATATATGCGCCGCAGCCGGATCGGTAAAATCGTCGGCAGGCACATAGACTGCCTGAATGGAAGTGATTGCCGCCTTCCGGGTGGAGGTTATCCGCTCCTGCAGAACGGCAAGTTCAGTGGCCAGGGTAGGTTGATAGCCGACACGCGAAGGCATCCTGCCCATCAGCCCTGACACCTCGGAGCCCGCCTGCACAAAGCGAAATATGTTGTCCATCAACAACAGTACATCCTGCTGCTGCTCGTCCCGGAAATATTCGGCCATCGTCAGGGCAGACTTTGCGACGGAGAAACGCACACCCGGCACCTCATTCATCTGCCCGAACAAGAGCACAGTCTTGTCCCGCACGCCTGCCTCACCGATCTCGCGGTACAACTCCTCCGCCTCACGGGAACGCTCGCCAATGCCACAGAACAGACTGACTCCCTGATAATGTTGTACCGTGTTGTTGATCAACTCGGTAATCAAAACCGTCTTTCCGACTCCGGCACCGCCAAACAAGCCCGTTTTACCGCCACGCTCTATTGGCGACAGCAGGTCGATCGCCTTGATGCCTGTTTCCAGAATATCACTGTGATACACACGATCTGCCAGCGCGGGAGGGCTCTGGTGGATACTGCGTCGTCCACTCGCTGCCGGCTCAGGTTTGCCATCGATGGGCTGACCGAACATATTCATCATACGCCCCAACACAGCATCGCCGACAGGGACGAGAACGGGACCTCCGGTGTCCTCAACCTCCGCACCGAGCGCCAATCCCCGCAAGGGGGCCAGTGCAATGCAGCGCACCGCACCGCTGTCGAGCAACGCCGCTACCTCCATGGCGACACTGCCTGCGTAAAGCAGGTTATGGATACGCGGAGGGGTTTGCTTGAACAGGACGTCCAGCGTTCCCCCGCGAATACCAACGATATGTCCGAAATTACCGCCAGGGGTTGCCGCAATCTGCTCCTTGTCACCCATAGCATCTCCCTTCGAGAAGCGGCTCAGCCCTTCTGCCACTCATCGAGCCAGCTGACCCGGTACAGATCCCGTCTTCTGTCGAGAAAGTTGCGTACCGAGCCCTCGTTGCGCAATTTATTCAGTTTCTCGAGGTCCAGGTCAACAATCAGCGTCATCTCTGTATTGGGGGTCGTTTCAGCCATGATCGCATCATGGGGGAAGGCGAAGTCCGATGGCGAGAACACCGCCGACTGTGCATATTGGATATCCGCCCCATCCACCTTCGGCAGGTTACCCACGCTACCGGAAATCGCCACATAGCACTCGTTTTCAATCGCCCGGGCCTGGGCGCAACAGCGCACCCGCAGATAGGCATTCTTGGTATCCGTCCAGAACGGCACAAACAGCATCTGCATATCATGCTCTGACTGCAATCGCGCAAGCTCCGGAAACTCCACGTCGTAACAGATCAGAATACCGATCTTGCCGAAATCGGTATCAAACACCCTCAGTTTGTCCCCACCCCGCATGGTCCATGCCCGGGCTTCATAGGGTGTTGGGTGTATTTTATACTGCGCATCCAGTGTCCCGTCGCGGCGACACAGATAGGCGACGTTCAGGAGCTCATCGTTCTCCATGACCGGCACCGAGCCGGCAATGATATTGATGTTATAGGTCACCGCCAGCTTCGATATCGCATCAATGATCTCATCGCTGAAACTGGCAAGGGCCTTTATTGCGTCGACAGAGGTTCGATGCTGCTCCAACCCCATCAGGGGCGCATTGAAAAACTCGGGGAACAGCGCCAGGTCACACTGGTAATCGGACAGCGCATCAACGAAGAACTCGACCTGCTGGATCAGTTCCTCAACGGAGCGGAGTGGCCGCATCTGCCACTGCACGCAGCCCACCCTGGCGGTGCTGCGGGTTGCCCCGATCAGCGGTGCTTTACCGGGGTCGTAGTACAGGTTGTTCCACTCCAGCAACGTGGCGTAACCGTGGGATTCCCTGTCCTCCGGCAGGTAGTTTTTCAGCACGCGCTTGACGTCGAAATCATTCGACAGCTGAAAGCTCAATATCGGGTCGTAGATCTCCTTGCGCTTGACCCGCTCGATGTAGGCCTGGGGGCTCATATCCGCAGCGTACTTCTCATAGTTCGGGATACGCCCGCCGGCCACAATGCTCTTCAGGTTCAGGTTCTGGCACAGTTCCTTGCGCGCCTCGTACAGGCGCCGGCCCAGACGCATGCCGTGATAATCCGGGGACACGCAGACATCCACCCCGTACAGCACGTCACCCTTGGGGTCATGCGTCGTGAGGTAGGCATCTCCCGTAATTTCGTCATAGGTGTGCTGGTCACCAAACTTGTCGTAATCAACGATGACCGAAAGCGCGACCGCAACGACAACGCCGTGATCCTCGATGCAGATCTGCCCATCGGCGAAAGCCTCCAACTGCGCGCGGAACTTTTCCTCCGGCCACGCACCCCCAAGGTGCGGGTAGACCTTGTCCATGATGGCCTTCAGATCCGGATAATCATCAAGGGTCAGGTGACGGAGGCTGAGCTTGTGCTCAGAATCTTCCCCTGTGGTGTTGTCGACCATGTCTTGTTCCTGGTGGCTGTGAGTAGATGGGGGTTCGTAGAACCACAGAGTATACGTGAGCGGACCCTCGAACGCTGTTTCTTCGACACCGCATACGGATGCATTCACCCGGCCAGGCGCAGGGACCGCCCACCGGGCTGGCATCCGCCACCTGCCATCGCTCGCAATCATTGCCTTGACGCTGCCCCCGGCGAAACCTAGTCTCGACCCTTTGCCGAGCAGGGATGCCGATTGCATGCGCCGATCCAATGAAACACCCTCGGCCGGGACGCCGCCGGTCAGCGACCCGGCGCGCCATCCAGCAACCTTGATGGCCATCATCGCCTTTCTGGCCCATAACGCGGCCGTCGGACTGTGTTATGGCTCCTTCGGGGTGCTGGTCATGGAGTTCGAACGTCATTTCAGTGCCGGTCGTGCACAGACCTCCCTCGCATTCTCCCTGGTCGTACTGGCCAGTGGCCTCATGGCGCCCTTCGTCGGCGCGCTACTGGGCCGGACGCACATCCGCTCCGTCATGATCAGCGGTGCACTGCTCGCCAGCGCCGGATTCTTCTGCCTGCCGTTTACCCAGCACCCGTCTGTAATGCTCGCCTGCTTTGCGCTGCTGATCGGCCCGGGTATCAGCCTGCTTGGGCTGCTGCCTGCCGTCACCCTGGTAAACAACTGGTTCAGTCATCGCCAGGGGCTGGTACTCGGCCTTGTGATGATGCCCGTGGCCGTCACCGTGGTGCCACTGATTGTGGTCAAACTGCTGCCGATCCTGGGCTTTGAGACCGTGCTGCGCGGCATCGGCCTCGTCTATCTCGCGGTCATACCGATACTGCTGATGGTCAAGGACAGCCCGGAACACTGGCAAGCGAGCAGAGGGAACACCGGCGGCACAAAGGCTGTCGCGCCCGCCACTGCGAAACCGCAACGACCGACCGTATCTGCTGTGCTCTGGCATCCCGCGTTCCTGCCACTGGTCATCGCGACCGGCCTGATGATGGGGGCCGGTGTTGCCAAGAACACCCATATGGTTCCGCTGCTGGTGGAGGGCCAGTGGTCCATGGAGCAGGCAACCCTGTTACTCGCCGTATCTGGCGGCTGCGCGGTGTTGGGATCACTGCTGCTGGGCTGGCTGGCCGACCGCCATAACGCGGCAGCCGTGATTGCCTGCAACGCCCTGCTACAGTCCGTAGTCTGGCTCATCCTCATCACACCCGCCTCGTTCACACTGCTGTTGCTGGATGCGGTGCTGATCGGCATGTGTATTGGCGGGCTGTCCACGGCCAAGGCCGTGGTTGTGTCCCGCGTGTTCGGCCGTCGTCAGTTTGCTTTTGTCAGCGGGCTGATGGGGTTCTGCACGTTGCCGCTGCTGTTCACACTGTCGCCACTTATGGGGCTGCTGCGACAAACCAGTGGCGGCTACACACTACCTATCTCACTGATTATCGGCGGATTTTTCGTTGCAGCGGGCTGCATGTGGCTGGTCAGCCGTCTGGAGCGCCAGGCGCCCCAGCTCTTGAGCGCAGAGCCGGCATCAGCAACACTGTAGGCAACCTGCAGGCAATGGCTGGATTTGACGCCTGCAACCCCCTACTCTATTCGACCACCGGGTATCGCCCAAAACACAGAGAACGAACGATGCAGCACTTTGACATAGTCCCACTGGCAGGCGGTATCGGCGCCGAGGTTCGCGGGTTGGACCTCAGCCACGAGATCAGCCCCTCGCTACGGGATGCCATGGTGGAGGCCTGGCTGGACCGCGGTATTCTGCTGTTTCGCGGCATCGGCGACAGCCCGGAGAAGCAGCTGATGCTGAGCCGCGCTTTTGGCGAGTTGGAAGTGCACCCCATCGAGAATATTCGCGTCGATGGCTACCCCGAACTTATCTGGCTATCGAACCGCAAGAGTGATGAAACGGCGCCGGTTTACCACTACGACGGCGTCGCTACGGTCGGTCGCATTCCCTGGCACAGTGACCTCGTTTACACCACCACACCCAACCGGGGCGCGCTGCTGCGCATGCTGGAAATGCCCTACTCCGGTGGCCAGACGGGGTGGATCGACACCGCGGCGGCCTACGATGCCCTGCCGGAGGACACCAAGCAGCGTATCGAGCAGCTTGAGGCACGCTTCCGCTTTATTGCCGACCCTCGCGAAATGCGCTTTGGACGGCCCAACGTGGAACGCCACGACGAAACCAACCTGGAGAGGGAAAAAGCGTTCTATCCCTCGTTTCCGGACACCATCCACCCGCTGGTCTGGAGACATCCGGTGAGCGGACGCAAGGCCTTGTGTGTCAGCCCACTGCACCTGCGCGAGGCCATCGGACTACCAGCAGACGAGGGCGATGCGCTGCTGCACGACCTGGTGGCACACGCGACCGATGCGCGCTTCAGTTACGTGCATCACTGGGAGCCGAACGACATGGTGCTCTGGGACAACCTGCGCACCATGCACCGCGCATTCGGCAACCCGCCCGATGCCTCCCGTCTGGTGCACCGCACTACCCTGAAGAGCACGGTGGTTATGGGACGGCTGGCCTAGGCCATTCAAAGCAGGACGTGGCGGGCATCTGCCACTGTTCCTGCACCGAATGTAACTGCTAAACTCTGCGGCACCAGCCCTCGACGCGTCCCTGACTCCCATGCCCTATCCGCCTCTCCCCGCGGTCGCCATGCGCGTTGTGCGCATCACCTGTGGGGCAGCTTTGCTCGCTGTAACTGCGATTGCGGTAACGGCCAGCGAGGGAGCCAGGTATACCGACAGTCACCTGCACACCGTTGATTTTTTCCAGCAAGGCGCACCGCTGGAGACCCTGCTCAGCGCCATGGATGCGGCGGGTGTCGGCAAAGCCATGGTATCCGGCATGCCGCTGATGAAGAAATGGCACGAAAACGAACCCAAGCGCCCTGACACATACGCAGGAGATGATGCCGGCGTGTACTGGTTCAGCGCTACCGATGCCTATCTGGCCGAGTCGCTGGAGGCCCTGGCACCCGAGCAGCGCGACCGCCTGCATCCCTTCCTGAGCGGCTTCAACCCCACCGACAAGAACGCTGACCTGCACTTGCAGAAGATGACCGAGCTCTACCCTGGGCTCTGGCAAGGCATCGGTGAGGTGATCACACGGCACGACGACCTGACTGCGTTGACCGAGGGCGAAACACCTCGCGCCAACAGTGACGCGATGTTCCGGGTCTATCGCTATGCCGGGCACAACGGGCTGCCGGTCCTGCTGCACAGCAATATCACCTCCAAGCGGGAGCGCAACCCACTCTATGCAGGAGAAGTGGAAGCCGCCCTGACCCGGTTCCCGGACGTGAACATCATCTGGGCGCATGCAGGAACCAGCAAGACCCTACACCGGCATCAGGGCACGATGCCTTTTCTGCTGCCAGAGATCACGCGCATGCTGGAAACCTATCCCAATCTTTACATCGACCTGTCCTGGAGCGTACTGCGGCCCTATTTACTGGACAGCAACGACCAGCCCGTAAGCGGCTGGGTCGCTCTGGTCTCGCGTTTTCCCAACCGGTTCATGATCGGCTCCGATCTGCTGGGTAAATACGGCAGGCTGGGGGAGAAGCTGGCAGAGTTTGAACCTTTCCTGCAGGCGCTGCCCACAGAGGTGGCGCATCAGGTAGCGCGCAGCAACTTCCTCGCCCTGCTGCCGACCCGGGGCGTTTGTCCCCAGCACGTAGCACGCTGTAGCCAGGCGCGCTGAGTACAAGGCACGCCAAAGCGGAGACTGGCGGACGTCACGACGTACTTCCGTTAAGAAGCACGGGTACATCGTTTTTCAGGGAGCACGCAACGGATGCCGAAGGCACTCGTCATCGGAGCGGGACCCGCCGGGATGCTTGCGGCAGTGCAGCTCAAGCGAAGCGGCTTCGAGACCGACCTCGCCGATCCATCGCCGGGATCAGGCCTGCGGACACGCCCGCAGAGTGGCCATGTGCACCTCTTGCAGCCCGCTACGCTGGCGCTCATAACACGGTGGCTGCCACAGCTGTCGGCCCATACCAACCCGCAACTCTGTCGGACAACATTTGACCAGTTGCTGTGGACACTGAGCCTCCAGTATATCGACAGCGTACACACCGCCCGCATTAAATCTGTCATCTTCAGGGGTAACAAGGTGCTGGTGCATGCTGCGGGGCAGATCAAGGAATATAATCTGCTGATAGACGCCAGCGGCGCCGCACGCGCAACCGCCGGGAGCGTGGCGCGCCAATGCAACACTGCGCTGCCCCTGGACTCCGGGCCTGCCTCCGGCGACTACGCTACCCTGAAGCTGACGAACTTGAGCGAGGAAACCAGGCAGATCATCGCTGTGCGCGACAACGATTCAGGTTACGGCGCGTTATTGCAGCACACCGGCAACGGGAGGGGGTTACTCACGTTGCAGGCGCCCGTCGAGGAGCGACCACCCGAGGATCTGACGACTGCCCTGCGTGTTTTGAGGGGCTTTGCCGACCCACGGCCGTGGGCGGCTTGCCACAAGTCGCGCGCGCTGGGGCGCACCGTGATTTTTCGCGGCCGTCCGGCCACGCGACTGGCGCTGGAGCAGGTGACCGACCTGCCGGCGAACTGGCTGCCGATGGGAGACTGCCTGCTGACTACGCAGCCCTACCTGGGCCAGGGCTTTGAGCAACTCACCGAACATGTCGTGCTGTTGGAGCAGGGGCTCGCCGAAGGGCGGAGCTGTAGGCAAATTCGGAACCAACTAGTCCACCGGGCACGCCAGCGATGGTGGAACGCCACCTGGCGCGACGCCATGCAGGCCTGTGCACTTTCCTGAAGATGGCGCGGACAGTGGCGGAAAACGCCTTCGATCTGCGTTATGGGGTCAGTACTGGCAACCAGCGGAGCTCCACAATGAAGATCTATCAACGGCGTCAGGTGGTCATGGGTCTCGCGACTCTGGTCGGAGGCGCACTCACGAGCACCTCCGGGCACAGCGCATCAAAGAGCAAGAGTGGCACACAGCTGCGTCTGGTGGTCGAGCGCGCGGAATCACTGCAAGGGCTCAGTGGCAAGGCACTCCAGCGGGCGCTGCTGAAACAGGTGCGCATTCGGATAGCGGGCACCGAGGATACTCAGGCCGTCGCGCTGTGCGCCGTGCGCGTAGAAAAAAACCGGGCCGTCGACACCTTCCTCTCACAGCCCTTCAAAGCGGCACCGGGTGACGTCTATCTGCCCGGCGACATGTATCTGCCAGGCAGCGACTTTCTACCTCAATGCCTCCCGGGTGATATGTATCTGCCCGGTGACATGTACTACCCCGGAGAGAGTATCAGCGCCTTTGCGGCGAGCGCTGCGGAAAGTTCAGTCCGTGAAGCCGGCGCGACCAGCGGTCTTTTCCTAGTAGCCGTAGCAATGACGGATAGCAAAACCGCGTCACGGGGGTCGGCATTGACCTCAGATAGCTGCTGACGGTTTGCCGGGGAACGGTCGTCCTCTCAGAGCAGCATTGTAACCGGTGGCGGCAGAGCCCTCTCTCCTGCAGCCAGCGCGGTTGTCCACCGGTGCATGGCTACAACGTCTGCGTGCCCGTCGCCGTGAACCTCCGCCAGTATGGCAACGCCCTCCGCGCCGAACTCAATGGCACGGGGTATGTCTCCCCGATGCCAGTACACCGCCGCGAGCCGCCGCAGAGTATCACCTGCCAATTCATGTCGCTCACCCAGCAGCGTGCGGAAAATGCCCAGTGAACGTAGCAAAAGCGCTTCGGCCTCGTCGTACCGTGTCTGGCCATTGCGAGCGGCCGCGAGGTTGACCAGATCAATCGCCAACTCCCGACTCTGGGGGCCCAGTACACGCTCATCAATGGCCACAGCTTGTGCGAGGTAGGTAGCCGCCTCGTCAAACTCGCCAAGCTTAAGGTATGCGGTGCCAAGGCCACTGACGGCCGCCGCAATAGCCGGGCTATGTTCCTCATGGTTTTCCCGCAGGATTTCCACCGCGCGAAGCAGATACGCGATGGCACCCTGCGGATCGCCCAGCTCCCTTCGGGCTGAGGCCAGTTGATTCAACAATACGGCGAGGCTTGGATGACGCGGGCCCAGCACCTGCTCATCCACTGCCAGGGCCTGCTGCAGGTGATCCGCTGCTGCCGCGGGATCACCGGACTCCAGCAGGGCGATACCCAAGTTTCCTCTGGCGACAGAGGTCTGTGGATGGGTGTCGCCAAACAGGCTGCGGCGCATGGCGTAGGCATGCTGCAGCATGTCTATCGCCTCACTGTGGCGCGCTTCACGCGACAGCAGGGTGCCCAGAGCATTCAGGGTGGTGGCATGAGGCGCGCTGTCGATCGCAGCCCGGCGATGAAAGGTCAGCGCCTCAACCAGCAGATCTCGAGCTTCCGCATAGCGGCTGGTGACGATATGAACAATGCCAAGATTGGTGAGTGTTCGCGCGCGCCGCGCCAGCTCATCTTCTGGCAGCGTCGCCAGGGCGCGACGATGGTAGCCCTCGGCAACATCCAGCCGACCCAGCTGGAAGTTGGCTTCGCCAAGTTCCGCGAGCACATCCGCCTGCATCAGGCGGCTGTTGTCCACCTCCCTTTCGAGCAGCGTCAGTGCCTGCAACAGAAGCTCATCCGACTGCTGGTACCGACCGAGGCTGCGGCTCACCTGACCCAGCACATGGAGCATGGTGGCCTGCAGTGCAGTATCGCCGTGGATTGCCCCTGCCCGCTCGATGCCGCGATCAACCAACTGAATGGCAGTCACGTCACCACCCCGCGACTCAGCCGGATCCGCGGCGCGGAACAGATCCACCAGATAGCCGCTGATCTGCTGCGCCTTCGCGGCTTCCCGCTCTGCCAGCAAGGCAGCGGCAGCCGCGCGATCGCGCTCGGTGGAAAGTCGCTCAACATGTGCGGCCAATGCCGCCAGCACGACAAGCGGCACGACGAGAGACGCGGCTACCGCCAACGCGTTTCTGCGCAGGAAACGACCGGCTCTGTAGCGCCGGTTGCCGGCCCGGGCGAGCACCGGCAGGCGCTCGCGGTAGCGTTGAATATCGACGCTCAACTGTTCTACCGAGGCATAGCGGTGCTCCGGCTCCTTGCGCAAAGCCACCTGGCAGATGGCATCAAGGTCGCCCCGCAGCGTGCGGGCCAGCCGCTCGGGAGTGCTCGCCCTGGCTGCCGCGAGTTGCCGGGGGTCTTCGTCATCTGCGTCCCGGGCCAGAACTCGCTCAGGCAAACTGGGCGGCACCTGGTGCAGAATCGCATCCTGGAACAGAGCGGGCTGGCCGTCGCGCACGCGGTAGGGTGAGCGCCCTGCGAGCAGCCTGTACAGCAAGACACCCAGCGCATAGACGTCAGTGGCGGTTGAAACACGCTCACCCAGCAACTGCTCGGGGCTCGCGTAAGCCGGGGTCAGCAGCCGTCCACCGGGCTCCGTCAGCTCGTTCCCCGGGGTGGAAGCGGCGTCGGACTGCAGGACTTTTGCAATGCCGAAGTCGAGCAGCTTCACCTGTCCGGCGTCGGTCACCAGGATGTTGCTGGGCTTCAGATCCCGGTGCACCACCAGCCTCTGGTGGGCATACTGCACCACCTGGAAGACCTGTTCCAGAAGAGTCAGTCTCTGTGAGACATCCAGCCGTCTGCGGTCACAGTATTCCGTGATGGGTGTGCCATCGACATATTCCATGATGAAATAGGGCCAGCCGTCATCCGTGACGCCGCCGTCCAGCAACCGAGCCAGATTGGGATGCTCGAGGGATGCCAGAATCCTGCGTTCTTCGCGAAATCGTTCCACAGATTCATCGCTGTCCAGCCAGCGACGGAGCACCTTGACAGCGACCGTTTGCTGGAACTCGCCGTCGTCTCGCTCACCCTTCCAGACAACGGCGGTGCCGCCCTTGCCCAGGCATTGCACAAGTTTATAAGGGCCTACGTGGCTTACGGTCGCGGGGCTTGAATCGTCGCCGGATGGCTCCCGCAAAGCTGCAGCTGCCAGCATGGCAACCGAGGCGGGGGCTCTGTCAAACAGGGCATGGGAGCGCGCCTCCGCATCCAGCAGACGGCCTACCGTTTCTGCCAATGCGGGGTCATCTTCACGGCAGCGAGCCAGCTGGGAGGCACGCTCCGCTGCGGGCAGATCGAGCAATGCACTAAACAGAGCATCTGCACGGACCCACTCCCCGGTGAGGGCAGCGCGCGATGGTATCGCATGTCGCGGTGACATCCGTGATCTCCTAACGTGGTGACGCCTTATCCTAGCTCAACAAGATCGTTGCGGGCGATAGCAAACATCGCACCGCTCACAATCCCCGGGCGAGCCGAGACGCCTGGGGCTGGCGGAGACCCGGCACGGATTGCGGTACTCCAGGTACCACCCGGAGGGAATTGCCATGCTTTACCGAAAGTTACTCGTGGCGTTGGTCACCATGGTCAACGCCAGTACTCATGCCGCGGATACACAGGCGGTCTTTGGCGAGTGGGCCATGGACGCCGCGACCTGCAGTGAATCGCGCCTCACATTCACCACCGAATACCGGCATGAGGCACTGATGGCTGAGGGCAATGAATGGTTGATACTGGCCTCTGCCGATTTCACTTTTGAGGGCGATGTGATTCTGGTGAAAACCAGCGAGTATCAAAGTCACCAACGCCTGCGCGTAATCGTCGCCACAGAGAGCGCCCTGCAACTGCGCACGGAAGACGCCGCACGCGCGGAGGCGATTGGCACTGATACCCTGTCACTGGTTCGCTGCCCTCCTCGCTGACGCCCACTTTGCTCTACAGCGAGGGCCGCTGCGGCTCAGGCCGGATTCAATGCATCCATCAGGTAGGCGCGGGCCCGTGACCAGTCGCGTTCCAGTGAGCGCATGGGGCGCTGCAACACCGTGGCGGCCTCCTGCATGGTCATCCCCGCGAACAGGCGGCACTCGGCGAGTGTCTCCAGGGCTGGATCCAGCTTGCCGAGTTCGCGCATTGCAGAATCGATTGCGATAACGTCAACGACGGACGTGGCCAGGCCATCGCCGTGGGAATCCGGGTCGAGTTCCAGCGGCACAGCACCGCCGCCTCGTTTCACCGCGCCGCGACGACGGGCGTAGTCGACGATAAGCTGACGCATCGCGGTAGAGGCCAGCTTCAGAAATTCATCTCTGGGCAAGGCGGCGTGTGCCTCATCGGCGCTCAGACGAATCCAGGCCTCATGCACCAGTGCGGTGGTATTCAGCGTCGCACCGGGACGGTAGCGCCGGAGCTGACGGTGCGCCGCCAGCCGCAGACCGCTGTACAGCGCGTCCAGCCGGCCTTCTACCAACGCTTGTGTTGTCACTGCATTGCCATCCCCGATCGCCTTCGCGGTGTCGAGGATTATACCCGCTCGTCACGCCGTCACAAGTGACCGCGTCACGGGGCGACAGCGTTACTCGGGTGCAGTTAAGCGTCGCTTTTCTTCTCTGCGCAGAATGTCCCGTTCACGGCGCAACTGATCGTAGCGAATTTTGATCTGGCGCTGCTGCTCGGCCGCCTCCGTCATCTGCCGCACGGCCTCCTGGCGCACCGGGTCAGCGGCGCCGCCGGCCTGCAGCAATCCGGGGTTCAGCATGCGCTGCTGTGACTCCAAGGCCTGCAGTTCGCTACGCTCCTGCCACTCCAGCGCAAAGTCCTCATCCAGATTCCTGCGCTCCCATGCTCGCAGCTTGGCGCCATGAAGATAGTCGCCCAGCAGCCCGAGATGCCGCTCATGCAATCGCTCTACCTCGCGCTGTTCGCGTTCATTCCACTGCAGTTCAGTCCGCGTCAGCTCACCGCCGATGGGGCTCGCGATTATCGGTTGTGGCGTCTGCATCAGCCCAAGCGCCTTCGCGCGATTGAGCACCCGCTGATCGCGCTCGGACAGCAGAGCATCCTTGCGCTCTTCCGCCGCCAGCTGCGCCTCATGCACGCGCATGGCACCGCTCTTGCGCGCAGCAAACACCGCATCCTGATGCGCTGCAGTCTCCTCCTCCATGGCACTCAGCCGATTGAGTAGCTCCGCCTCCGAGGCCGCTGTGAGCGTGCCCGCCAGCCGCTTCTGTAACGCCGCTTCCAGGGCGGCCACTTCGCTCTCTGTCGCAGCTTCCAGCCGAACGCGCTCCAGGTCGAACTCCGTGTCCACCGCCCTGACGCGCTCCTGGTAATGCGACGCCATATCGCCCACCTCCAGACGCAAGGTCGTCACCGCGTCGTTGAGCTGCTGATTGCGCGCTTTGCGCAGCGCCCGGCGTTCTCGCTGCGCATCGCGACGCAGTTCCTTCAACTGGCGTTCGTCAAGGCCGGTATCGGCTCGAACGCTGACCGCCGGCAGCGCGGTGGTCAGCGTGACGGCCAGCGTCGTCACCGTCAGCATGAGCGCACTGCTCAGCAGCGCGGCAAAGATCGGGGTTTTCATGCTTGAACGTTGCAGATATCTCATCGTGTTCTCTCCGGTCATGCCGTCTTGTTGTTCATCTCGCCATCGCGCCAGATTTTCAGCCACGCGTTGATGGTGTCCGCCAGATAACCTGCATCGCCCCCGGATACTGCCCACCCCACCAGCGGCACACGCGTGGCCGGGCTCGTGATGGAGAACACCAACCGCAGGTAGCGATCAGTCACTTCTGCACTGTCAAGGCTCTGCAGCGGGAACTCGAAGGTTTTGACTTCGAGACTGGAGACGCGGCGGATCAATACCCGCCCCGGCCCTGCCTCAAGTCGCAGCCGGGTGCTGCGGGTGAGAAAGAAGTGGCCCATATAGGCGAGCAGCGCGAGGGTCAGCCCCCAGGCAATTCCCTGCAGGAACTCGCCACCCAACAACTCGGCGAATGCGATGAGGCCGCCGATACCGACAACCGGGCCCAGCATAAACCAGAGAAACAGGCGTGGGAGTTCCAGCACCAGCTCCAGCGTTTCAGGGGTGTTCTTCAGGACTTTCATGTCAACGCGCCCTCCACACCCGAGCCGGGTTGCTCCGGCACAGATTCAGACTGATCGAGCCAGCTGTTCAGGGTGCTCACGGCGTACAGCAGATCCAGCGGGTCCGGGCGGAACAGATCCAGCGGCACTCGGGACAGCGTGTCACCCTGCGCAAGCACCAGGAGCAGCCGATACTCCGGCAGACTGTGCCGTCGATTGTGCTGCGTTTCCACCTCCAGCTGCTTCAACGCCGGCAACGGATATTCGGCCACCTGATCCCCGAACACCGCTCGGGAGCGAATGCGGAGCGTGCCCGCATGCCGATCGGCATGGAATACGACCTGGCGCAGAATCTGCGTCATCAGGATCCATCCCAGAGCAGCCAGCAACAGGCTGCTCATGATGATTCCGTTCAAGGCGCCTTCAAACAGGGCGCGCAGAAACGTAATGCCCAGAATCGCCGCGACGCCTCCAAGGCCTACCAGCCAGTCGATCGGCATATGGGTCATCTCGAGTTCGGCAGTGGACTGTTTAATCACTCTCACGATGGGTATCCCTCGGCTGACGCAGCATGATCGTCGGGGCTTTCTTTGCAGCTTACTTCGCCTAACGCAATACACGGCCCACTTCCGCCAGCAAAAACCCCGCTGGCGGAATATTTGCACGCAATCCGTTATACCTGCAGAAACCTTACGTGAAGGCGGAACACCATGTCGAAACTCTGTGCCCCGGGCACGTATCCGGACCCTATCCGCAGGCCGCGCCGCGTTGCGGGCGAGTGGCAGAGTGGACTCTGTGCGCTGCTTTTCCTCGTCGGCATGTGGTGCCTGTTACTGGCACCTGACCTTGTGGCCCAACCCGAGGCGCCCCAGGCGCCCCCTGCCCCCGCGCCCGGTGAGGCAGCGGCCAGTACGCCCTTGCAGTTCAACACACCCTACGCGCTCGATGGAACCAAGCGACTGCAATTCACCCTGACACGGGCGCAATACGCCCTGGGCTGGACGGATCATGTCGCGACCAAGAGCGGTGGCGCCAACGCAGATGAAAAAATGCTGGTGATTTTCTTCACGGTTGAGAATACCGGCGCCGAGGAGATACGATTCCGCGACAGCACGCTGGAATTCCTGGTGATCGACGAGCAGGGATTGGTGCATGAACGCACTGCACCCATGGAGATTCGCACCGCGCGTTTCACCGCCGCTGCAGCGGCGGCTGATCACCAGCTCAAGGAAACCCTGTTGCGGCCGAACTCGCCTCTACTGCTGTATACCGCGGTGCTTGTGCCGAAACGTCTGCGCATGAGCCAGTTGCTGGTGAGGCAAGGCAACAGTGAGCTCAGCTTTCCACTCTCCGGCCAGATTGAGCCACTACCGCCGGCCTTTCAGGAAGGACACCCCGAGGTGGTCCGTGAAGACATCGAAGTGGGCCCAGGGCAGTTTCTTCCCGGACCCTCGTTCGATATCCGTATCGACCGCTCCGAGGTCACCGATGACCCGGCGCGTGTCGGGCGCAAAGCGGCCCAGGGTAGTGAGCGCTGGGTACTGGTGAGCATGACCGTACGCAACCGGGCAGAGCGCGCACAGAAATTTTCCCGCGGCAGCTTCCGGGAAACCCGCATTGTCGACACCAGGGGCGAATGGCACGAGCCACGTCTCGTGCTGCACGCAGAGCGCGCGGAAAAATACGGCACGCCTATCGAGCCGGCAAAAAGTGATCGCTTCATCGTCGCATTTCGACTGACCGAAGACGCCGCGCCCAAGACACTGAGGCTCCAGGTTACGGGTGCCGACGGCAATCTATCCCATCGTTTCCTGGTAGGCCTTGATGGCGGTCCGCGGCTGAGCGACGCCGGGGAGGCACCGGTCGCGCCGGGGGTTCTGTATGTGGGTGCCTACGCCCTGCTACAGGCAGACGCCCCGCTGACCACGGTACTACCGGCGATACAGGCCGATGAAGCGGAGGCGGAGCCGGCGCCGCCCCCTGTCCCCTGGAACTGGGGTAGCGTGCCGGGCTACACCGAAGCCAGCGAGGCAACCGAGGAAGGCAGTGCATCCAGCGATACGCCGGCTCCGACGCCACTGCAAAACGTTGCGATGTCCCTGGACAGCATCGAGGGCTGGTCGGTGACGGAGACCGACGGCGATGAGCCGTATCTTGTGGTCTGGAGTTTTCGCGGCAGCCTCGCACCCCAGGGCTACGGTACCGGCGTGGTCGTCCTTTCTGCGCCGATGGTGACACTGGGCAACACCGGCTTTCTGTCGACAGGAGGTGTTCCCTACGCGCCGGACAGCGACCAGTTCCGACAACGCTTTCCCTACACGTTCAACACTGTGCAGCCCTATGAGTTTTACGGCCTCGTGGTCACGCTGGCAGAGGCCGACAGCAGTTCCCACAACAGTCGACGCGCCTTCGGTGAACGTCTCGGGCAGGCAATGGACACGGTCATTCGCAGCCACGTCAATGGCGCCGCAGCCATTGATACCCGCGACGGCAGCAAGACAACCCAGGAAGCCTACCTGCAGCGGGTGCAGCAGATGCTCAACGCCATGCGCAGCGTGCGGGTGAACAACATCTTCAGCGCCACGGCGGGTGCCAGCGGCGTCAACAGTGACGACTACCTCGCAACACGGGTCTATGCCGGTGTGCACCTGCCGGCACTGGGTACAGGAGGGTCCAGTGCTACCGTCATGCGCGGCTCGAAGACCTGGTCGGAACTGATCGAGGCTGGGTCGAATATGGGGCTGCCTGTCCCCTACGAGCTGCTTTGGCGGCACACAGTAACGCCGTAGGCGCTATAACCCGTCGGTGCAGCGCTGCGCCGCCGGTCCCGCCACCCCCGCTTGTCCACCCGCCGATTACGGCATATCCTCTGCCATTATAATGTGGCACAGTGTATGCCGTAATTACATAATAATGCGAGGACTGCCACCATGCAGACAATACGGCCACTGGTCGCCGCGCTCTCCCTGTGCAGCTGCGGTGCGCTTGCCCAGGCTGGCGTATTGGAGGAGGTCATTGTGACGGCGACCAAGCAGGCCGAAAGCCTGCAGGACATCGCCGTCACCGTCAATGTCTTCACTGAGGACGCCATTCAGCAGGCCAATATTCGCGATGCTTCGGATATCGCCATCCTGACGCCTGCGCTGAATATCAATGCCAATATCAGCCCCTTCAGCAGCCGCATTTCCATACGCGGCATCGGCACCCCCGGGTCCTCGTTTCTTGAGCCCTCCGTTGGCACCTTCGTCGACGGGGTTTACCTGAACCGCTCGGGCCTTGCCGTGTCGGACCTGGTCGATGTAGCGCGCATTGAAGTGCTGCAAGGCCCACAGGGTACGTTGTACGGCAAAAACACCAACGCCGGGGCCATCAGCATCACCACGAAACGCCCCAGCTTTGAGGCGACCGAGGGGCACCTGGAGGCCACCGCCGGCAACTATGCGATGGGGCGCCTCACCGGCGCACTCTCGGGGCCGCTGAGTAACACCCTCGCCTATCGCGTCGCGGGCAACGTGCATCAACGGGATGGCTACCTGCAAAACCTGGCCGGAAAGGACCTCAACGATGCCGATGAATGGAACCTCGTTGGCAAGTTGCTGTGGGAACCCGATGATCAGTTTTCCATGCTGGCCAAAGTCAGCCATGTGCGACGCGATATGAACTGCTGCGCACCGGATTCAGTGCACGACCCGCGGGCCGAGCAGGCGATTATCGACCGCGGACTGCCCCCGCTGGGCACTGACCCCTTCGACCAGAGAACCGCGCAGGACACACTGACCCCGTTCAAGCAGGAATCCAGCGCCGTCTCCCTACACATTGACTACGACACTGGCTGGGGAACGCTGCAATCGATTACCGCCTGGGACGACTACGACGTCGATTCGTCACAGGAGACCAGCCGTTCGGTGCTGGACACCACCTTCCTCAATCAGCCGCAATCCGGCGACAGCGTTTCCCAGGAATTGCGTTTCAGCAACAGCAGCGACCGCATTGACTACATGGCAGGCCTCTACTATTTCCAGCAAACCACCCGCGAGTTCGAGGGCGAACTCAGCGCGCTGGTGGGTGACGATGTCGGTGTTGGCACACAGATTTTCGGCCCGCAACTCGGGTTTATCGCGGCACCGGGCGACAGCGCAATCCAGGAAAACGTGTTCGACACCGATACGGTTGCCCTGTTCAGTCGCGCCACCTGGCACGTGGGTAGTGACTGGCATCTCACCGGCGGACTGCGCTGGAGCCGGGAAAGGAAAGAGGCCGACCTGTTTGTGGCGGTGGAATCGACTGCACTGACTGCCCGGGACCCTGCCACGCTACCGGCGCCGCTGCTTGCGTTGCTCGCACAGCAGGGCATTTTCCCGCCCTTCTCGCTGCTGGCTGCCGCACGCCCGGAAATCGATGAACGTTTCAGCCGCGAGTCCGAGAATGTCGACTGGCTGGCCAGCGTCAGCTACGACCTCAACCTGGACACGCTGTTGTTCGCCAGCGTCTCCACCGGCACCAAGTCCGGAGGCTTCAACGGCGTGGCAGGCGCAACGGATGAACGGGAGTTCGATGACGAAGACACCACCAGCTATGAACTGGGCGTTAAAAGCACTCTGCTGGATGCGCGCCTGCGCATCAATTCAACGCTCTTTTTCACAGCGATCACCAACCTGCAGAGCTCTCAACAGGCGGCTTCAGGTCTCGGGCAGGTGACCCGCAATCAGGGCGAGGCAGAGGTGTCGGGCATTGACCTGCAGGTGGACGCACTGCCGCTGCCCAATCTTACCCTCAGCCTCGGGCTGCAGTACCTCGATACCTACGAATTCACGGCCGGACCTGACGAGGGACTGAACCTGCCCTTTGTCGCGGAGCTCAGCGGCAGTCTGGCGGCAACGCTGGTGTTCCCGCTTGCCCATGGCAACCTGTACCTGCGCGGCGACTACAACGTCATGGGAGACCACTGGACCAACTCCGCCAGCGCGGCACAGCTGGAAGCCAAGGACGAGCAGAACCGCGAGAACCTCAACATGGCGCTGGGCTGGCGCAACGACCAGTGGAATATCAGCCTGTGGGGCAAGAACCTGGGCGATGAAGCCTATGCCGTGCAAACCCTCACGCCCTACCCGGTAACGGATATGGATGCCTACTTCCTGACACCGCCCCGAACCTGGGGCCTGACCCTGCGCTACGATCTCTAACGGTGCCCGCGGCTAACGCGGCGCCGAGCGCCTCATGCGGTAGGCAACGTAGAACGGCAGCAGTACCAGCAGGGACACCAGCAGCACCCCCAGCGCATCCGCGTAGCGCGCCTTGACTGTGTTGGTCAGCAACTGGCCCATCTGGGAGTAGCCGGGCGGCAGCGGCAGCACGCCGTTTTCGGCTTGAAAACGCTGATAGCGTAACTGCATCGCCCGGAAGCGATCGGGCTGCTGCGCGGCAAGGTCGACGACTTCCCCGGGATCGCTGACGATGTTGTAGAGCCGCCACTGCCCATCACCCAGGGGCGGCCGGTTCAGCACCAGTTTGTAGTCGCCCTGGAACAGGGCCGCATGGCCCGTGAGTTCGTACCCCACCGCGTCATGCTCTGCATAAACGCGTTCCCTCTCGCCGGTCAGCAGCGGCGTCAGATCCCGCCCCGTGATCGGCTGCACGGGCTTGCCGGCGTAGCGTGCGCCCGGCAACGGCGTGCCGGTCAGGGAGAGAATGGTCGGCGTGATGTCCGTCGCCCAGGCGAAGGCCGGCGTCAGTGTGTTGTGTCGCGGCAGCAGATCGCCGGCGATGATTAGCGGTACTCGCATGCCGCCTTCCCCGGTATAGAACTTGTAGAACGCCAGGGGGCTGGCGGCGGCGCTGGCGAAGCCGGGGCTGATGGTGTTGTAGCTGCCCTGGAGGCCCAGGCGTTCGTAATCCACATGGTACCCCATCATGGCAGCACCGAAACGTGATGACAGGGCCTCCTGATCCGCCGGGCCACTGCCCTCACTGCCGTTGTCGGAGGTAAAAATGAACACCGTGTTGGCGTATTCACCATGGGCCCTGAGGTAATCCACAAGGCGACCAATATGAAAGTCCATGGCTTCAATCATGCCGGCATACACCGCCATGCGCTTCGCTTCGTAACGTCTGCGGTCTGCCGTGAGCGCGTCCCAGTCACCGCGGGATTCCATCCACTGCAGCGCGGTCTGCGGCGGCACGATCCCCAGAGCGATGGCCCGCTGCAGGCGCGCCCGACGCAGCTCATCCCAACCTCCATCATAAACGCCGCTGTAGCGGTCAGTGAACGCCTGCGGCGCCTGCACCGGCATGTGTACCGCCATGAAGGGGATATAGGCAAAGAACGGCTTGCCGTCCTGCAGGTTGCTGTCGATAAACTCGATGGTTTTATCGATCAGGAAGCGCGATGAATAAAAGTCCTCCGGCAGCGTGGTGGGTTCACCATCAGCGAACCAGTTGGCCCGGTCATACAGCGGCAGGTAGGGGCGCTGCTCCCAATTGTCGGCACCGGAATCCATCAGTGCGACGGTGCGGGAGAACCCCCTGCGGCTGGGGCGCTTGTCTGCGCTGGCCCCCAGGTGCCACTTGCCCGCCATGTACGTGTGATAACCCGCGTCTTCCAACAGGGTGGCCACGGTCACCACGTTGTCGCCCAGCACGCCCTGGTAGTGCGCGTGCCGGCGCTGCTCCGGCGCCAGCATCTCCGGGATATTGGGCACGCCAGCCAGATGGTTGTTGACGCCGGTCAGCAGCATGGCCCGCGCAGGGGCACAGTTGGCGGCAGTGTGGTAGTTGGTGAAGCGCACCCCCGTTTCAGCAAACGCGCTCAGCGTTGGCGTTTGCACCTCGCTGCCAAAAGGCGCGATATCGGTGAAGCCGAGGTCGTCGGCAAGAATGAACACAATATTCGGCCGCGGGTCGCCTGCATCGGGCGACACCGCCTCTGCCGCAAGCACGTTGGGCAGGCCTGCGGCGAGCGCCAGTCCCGCCAGCGTTGCGCACCAGCGCCTGCGGCGGTCTGCCACTCAGTCAGCCTCGGGCAGATAGCGTGCGGCGACCAGTAGCAGCAGCGCGATGATGACCTCGGGGGCGATCAGCTGCAGGGCCAGCGCGGCGTCGTGCAGCAGCCATGCCAGTACGCGGCCCACTGCGGCAAAGGCGAGCAGCATGATTGCCGGGTAGTACCAGAGGCGACGTCCACTGATCAGCGCGATCAGCATGCAGGCGCCCAGGGTCAGGAAAAACCCCGCCAGGTCCCCGATCTGGGAACTGAGGCCGATACCCTCCTCGAGGGTCAAACCAAGCATGGGCGCGACGCCGGCGGGCGCAATCAGCCAGCGCACGCCGGTAACGATGAACAGCAGCGCTGGTACCAGTACCAGCACGCGCAGGGCGTTTTGTGTGATGGGCATGGACAAGCCTCCTTGGCTGCGGCCCGCAGCAACATGGCCCGCTGGCCGCGTACTTTTTGACATGACTTGTGTCATTATGTAGCCTGATCTGTGACCAGTCCACACCGCCTGCGCGGAAACCGGAGAATGCCATGAAAAGGTCTGCCGTCGTTATCGGTGTCGCACTTGTCCTGGCCGCCATCGCCTACAGCCAGCGCGCCAACATTGTCGCCCGGGTGCTGGAACAGGGCCTTGCATCACGCCTGGGTGCCAATGCGCTGGCAGAACTCGAGGATGGCCTGCACCTTGCCCTCTGCGGCGCCGGTGGCCCACTGCCTGCCCCCGATGCCTCGGGGCCCTGCGTCGCCGTGGTGGCCGGCTCAGCGCTGTACGTGGTTGACGCAGGCACGGACGGTGTGCGCAACCTGAACCGCATGGGCTACCCGGTCGGCGCCCTGCAGGGCGTATTCCTGACCCACTTCCACTCCGATCACATCGATGGGCTGGGCGAGATGGGCACCCTCCGCTGGGCCAGCGGGGATAACCACAGCCCGCTGCCGGTGTACGGCCCTCCCGGTGTGACAGGGGTTGTGGATGGATTCAACCTCGCCTACGCACAGGACTTCAACTACCGCCACGAACACCACGGCGACAGCGTCGCTCCGCTGCGCGCGGCGGGCCTGAGCGCCATACCGTTCGCCATGCCTGCCCTGGGTGAACTCACCACGGTGCTTGAGGCCGGTGGGTTGACCGTTGAGGCGCTGGCGGTTGACCACTCGCCCGTGGAGCCCGCGGTGGGGTATCGTTTCAGCTACAAGGGGCGTTCGCTGTTGATCACGGGTGACACGGTGAAACTGGCCAATATCGCGCAGTTTGCCCAGGGGGTAGACCTGCTGGTGCACGAGGCGCTGGCGCCCAACCTGGTTAACCTGATGCACGAAGCCGCCCTGCAGAACGGCAACAACATACTGGCGAAGATCACCCACGACATCCTCGACTACCACGCCAGCCCGGTAGAGGCGGCTGAAACGGCGCGCAGCGCGGGTGTCGGGCACCTGCTCTACTACCACATCGTGCCGCCGCTGGTCGTCCCCGGGCAGGAGGCGCTGTTCCTCAACGGCGCCGAGGACATTTTCCCCCGTTACACGGTCGGCAAAGATGGTGTGTCGTTCTCGCTGCCGGCGGGCACAGACGTCATCGTGCAGACCCGCAGCGGACTCTGACGGCATCAAGCCGCGTCCGGCGCGCCGCGTTGCAACTGCCGCTGTATCTCGCGTGCAAACAACCACAACCTGTCCTGCCCCCATAGCGCGAGCAATGAAGCGCCCTGCGCGTCAAGCAACCTGAAGCTCGGCACACCCCACAGCCCAGCCGCGTACATGGCCAGGCGGTTTTCCTCCAGCAGGGGCTCCCATCCCGGCTGCCCCAGGTGCGCACTTGCGGCCCGCCAGTCGAGATCCGCTCCTTCCACTACCTTGCGCAGACCGCGGTCATGGCAGGTGTTGGTGCCAAGCGCAAAGGCGTGACGCAGGAAGCTCGACAGCAACGCATTGCCCTTGCCCTGCTCTGCAGCCCAGGGATACAGCGAATAGCAGCGCCTGGCAGGTTCTCCAATCGGATCATAGAAGTTGCCGTAGGCCACCCCGGCCGCTCGGGCTTCGCGGGCGGCATCCATGAAAATATAAAAGCCTTTCTCGCGTGTGGCGGGCACGCCGCGCATGACCATGGGCAGGACCGGTCGCACCTGCAGTGTGACGCCGGTGTCGCGGGCCAGCTGCACGGCCCGGTCAAACACGATCGCGGTGTAGGGGCTGCGCAGGGATGCGTACATTTCCAGCGTGAGTGTACCGCTGTCGCGCAGCTCGCCCACGTCGACCTCCGGTCGCGGCACGAGCATTGGCTCACCTGGCTGCCGATCCGCACCGAGGGCCGCGAGGCGCTTTTCCAGGTGATACAGGCGATCCACACCCCAGTACCATTCGCCCCCGTAATACAGCATGGCGCCGGAATAGTGCTTCAATTCCGCACGCCGCTGGTTCCCGGCATCGAGCGCAGCACGCACCTGCTGGACCGGCGCCTGTCCGTGGTGCCTAGCGAGTGACGCCAGGGCCTCCGCATCGCGCGCCCACAGCGCACTCCCCACAGCCGCGGCGAGCGTGGTGAAATCCGCCGATGGCTGGGCCGCAAGAATCGATGACGCCTGTTCTACCAACGCGGAAGCCGGTGGCTCCGGGTGGCGAGGAAACGCCAGCCCATACTCCGGCGCAACGTGACAGGCATCGTTGCGCGACAGTTGCAGCAGCAACTGGGGCTCAGCCACGTTACGGCCCTGCGGCCCCTCTACCAGATGACAGTGCAGTTCGATGGCATAGCGCGCGACCAGTCGCGGCAGCACCTGGGCCATAAGGTGGCTGTATCCGTCATCGACCTGATGGAAATACTCGACCCGGTGGGGTGCCCCTCGCCTGACGCGTCGTTTTTCTGCTTTGGCACGGCGCCTGTCGACAGTGCCGGGGCTGAACAGTTGGGTCATCAACGTGGAGGTGATCCACCGCGCCACGGGGCTCGGATCCATCGTGGCAGCGCCACCCTGTTCCCTGAATTGCTCGGCCATGGGCTACCCTCTGTGGCGATCTACCGGTCGGGGATCAGACCCCGAAGAAGTTTCGTGACAATGGCAATGCTGTTTTCCCTGCTGAGCCCCTGATGCTCACGCAGGCGATGCCACATTTCAAACGAGGCGATCGCGTCGACCGCCTCCCGCTCATCGGCTGGCAGCGCGTGCAGTTCAGGGAGCCAGTCATTGAGGTTGTGTCGCAATCCACGCAGGGCGCGCGCATAGTTCCTGCGCAGGAACTCATAGCGCCAGCGCTGGGCAGCGGTGGACAACATCACATTGCAGATCTGCTCATAGGCATCCGCATAGCACTCCACCGCGTGCACCAGGCGTTCATCCAGCGTGCCCGCACGGTCGCCGCCCGTGAAGAGATTTTTCCAGGTTTCACCGAGTTGCTCATTGACTGCTTCAGCGAGCGCACCCATATCCTCAAAGTGACGGAAAAATGAGCGAATGCCGACACCCGCTCGCTGGGCCACCTGCTGCGCCGTGGGCACCAGCACACCCTCCTCCATGAGGGCGACCGCGGCCTCGATAATGGCGTTGCGACTGCGCTCACTGCGCAGACGACGCCCGTCAACGACGGTTGTCCGTACCGCTTCACCCATGATCGTCCATAGCTGGATTGCCGCCTCGGGATATAATGACATTTAATATGCAATATTTTGCCACGATTTGTGGCCATTGCCTATTTGGTGCGGAAATGCCGACGCAACATGATCACCGAGCGAGGGTTCGGGCCACAGTGCTTATCGCCCAGAGCTGCCGGGGCGCAGGCAAACGGCGGCCCCCCAACAGCGCAAGATAGCGGGGCGCCAGGCAAGAGCCATTGCCACCGCCAGCGCCGCCGGCACCAGCAGCATAACCCAGACCAGCACCGCCATGGTCGGCGCATCCGCACGCAGACAGGCGGCCAGTGCAGTCGCCAGCGCTAGCCACCCGAGACAGCGCAATACGAGAGCGGGGTGTCTGCGCGCAGCCGTGGCGGACATCACCTGAGCCCAGTGTACCGGCTTGGCCAGCGCCAGCCACACCGCGCCGCTGAAGCAGCCCACGGCAGCGAGCCACAACCAGGCCACATCAGCCACGTGACGCCTCCACAGGTTCTACAGCGCTGCTGGCGGCCTCTGCACCCCGCCCGTACAACCTCACTGCCGCCGTGAACGCGATGACTGCCACTGCCAACAGACTGGCATCCACGCCGGCGACCGGCCAGTAGCCCGTTGTGACCGTGTGCCACAGGTGATCCCCCGTGGTCACCCAGTTGAGCGTCACCGCCAGCACCGCGAGCGCGGCAATGCCGATACATTGCTCACGCCAGGCCGGTGACACGGCACCCCCGAGCAGCGCGGTGCTGCGCACCCAGGCGTGCAGCAGAGCGCACAGCCAGGTGTACCAGAACGCCCGCTCCTCCCATCCGGCGCGCGCCGGAAGGTCAATCGGGAGCACCCGATTGGCAACCAGCATGCCCAGCACCGCCAGCACCATCCCCGTGACCGCCGTCACCGCGAGGGCGTCCACGCTACGCAGGGACTGCGGTGAGTGATGGGCCCATTGGCGCTTGCGCTTTTCCGTAAAAAAGATAAACCCCGTCGCAATACACACACAGCCAACCAGACCGCCAAGGACATAGAGCCAGCGCAGCAGCCAGTGACGGAAGTGCTGAAGATGCAGGCCAGTGAGAAACTCGCTGACCGCATGCACGGCAGACGGCGCGGGATCTTCATGCAGGATCTCACCGGTGCGTGCGCTGAAGTGTATCCCCTCGCCGACCAGCGCCACGCGGTCACTGCCGGCCCGGAAAATACTGACATAGCCATTGAGATCACCCATGTGCTCGATGGTCAGGAAACCCACCTCCCCCGGTATGCCCCGCTGCGCCCAGCGCGCCTTCGCCTGCGCCACCATGGCGTCTACCGAAGCGAGCGGCGCGGGCACGCCTGCGGGCTCATGGGGCAGGCCCGTTTGCGCCGCCTCCAGAACCTCGTGTTGCCTGTCCAGGGGCCGCAGCAGCGAGTCGTGCACGGGCAGGTAGATGGCGGCAAAGATCAGCAGACCGGTCAGGGCAAAGAAAAAATGAAAAGGCAGCGCGACCACACCCGTCAGGTTGTGCAGGTCCAGCGTGCTGCGCTGGCTACGTTTGTGGGGCCGGAAGGTAAACAACTCGCGCAGCAGGCGGCGGTGAATCAGCAGTCCGGTAACCAGCGCTGCCAGCATGGACATGGCCGCCAGCCCAACCACCCAGTAGCCGATGATCGCCGGCGAGGCGTTCAGACTGTAGTGCATGGGGTAGAAGAAATCGGTGCCGATCTGCAGCCGATTCTCGGGCAGAAACGCCCCGCTGCGCGGATCGACCTGGGCTCGCCCATGCGCATGCAGGTGATCGTCTGCCGGGTCCAGCGGCGCATTGGGTACACCGAACTCCGCGCCCACCAGCAGCACCGGGTCGCGGTGCGTGGTGTAGGCAAACAGCGACACCAGCGGCAGGCTGGCCACATCCGGCAGTTCACCCGTCACCCGGCGCGCGATGCGCTCAAGGTCAGCAGGATCCGGGCGCAGGCGCTGATACACCGGTGCCAACACCCGATCAAAGGACGGCATGGGCTGCACTGCAAAGCGGGTTTCCGGGACCGCCCAGCGGTCGATCTCGCGATCGAACACCGACAGGGTGCCAAAGAAAAACACCACCATCAGCACGTAGCCCAGCACCAGACCGAAACCCGTATGGACCCAGGCCATGGCCTGGCGAACCGTATCAAACATACCTCAACCCCCGGCCAGAAGCCTGAGCTGCCAGTGGGCCGCGAGTGCCGTGGACGCTGCGCCCACGCCGAACAGGCACAACCAAACCCGCAGCAGGCTGCGCGCAATGTACGCCCAGAGGAATAGCGCGAGAAAGCCGGGGAAGGCCACCAGCATCGCCACCATCCAGGCTTCGTCCCAGGCTATGCCGCCCGCCACCTGCGCCACAATCAGCAGGCTGCTGGCGCCCCAGACAAACGTGTAGCTGCCGAACAGGCTGACGAAGACCCGCGCTGCCAGCGCGCTACGCCGAAGCGGCTCAGCGGCCGACCGATAGTGCAACGGGCTTTCCGACATCATGGCTCCTGATCGCTTAACGACTTAATGATAATTATTCTTATTTGAAAACCGATGTCAAGTGCGGCGCACACGCTCGGTGAGTGCAGGCGCGCGGCCTGCTTTCTTGATCCGTGGCAAGCCAGACGCAATACGGATATGTAATCATGCTTCCCTGTCTGCCGGCATGACGATACGGAGGAGCGGTGGCATGAGCATCATCGATGAGATAGGCGCGGTGGTCGGGCCCAAAGGAATATTGCTGGGCGCCGATGTCCGTGCCAGGCCAAATCACAGCTGGGGCCAGGGCAGCTGCGAGGCGCAGGCCATCGTGCGCCCTGCCAGCACGGCTGAGGTGTCGGAGGTCATGCGCATCTGCCACGCGCACAACCAGAGCGTGGTGCCCTGGGGCGGTCTCAGCGGCCTGGTGGACGGCATCACCTGCTCGGCGAGTGACATCGTCTTGTCCCTGGAGCGTATGCAGGCTATCGAGCACCTCGACGACGGCGCCGGGGTGATGACGGTACAGGCCGGCGCTATTGTGCAGACCGTGCAGGAGACGGCAGCGGAAGCCGGCTGGCTGTTCGCGGTGGACTTCGGCGCGCGCGGCAGTGCGCGCATCGGCGGGATGATTGCCACCAATGCCGGGGGCAACAGCGTGGTTCGCTACGGTATGGCCAGGGAGCAGGTACTGGGGCTGGAGGCCGTGCTGGCCGATGGCACCGTCATCAGTTCCATGAACGAGATGCTGAAGAACAATGCGGGCTACGACGTGAAGCATCTGTTCATTGGCTCCGAGGGCACGCTGGGCATTGTTACGCGGGCCGTATTGCGCCTGCGCCCCGCCCCGCGGGCGACACAAACCGCCTTTGTCGCGGTGGACGAGTTCCCCTCTCTGCTGCAACTCCTGCGGCGGCTGGGCACCGAACTGGAGGGCAAGCTCAGCGCGTTTGAGGTCATGTGGAACAGCCACTATCACCTGCTGGTGGAGGAGACGCAGCGGCATCAGGCATTCCTGCCGACACACCACCCCTACTACGTACTGATCGAGGCGCAGGGTGCCAATGCGGATCACCTGGAGGCGCAATTCACGGATGTCATGGCTGCCCTGCTCGAGGACGGCCACGTGGTGGACGCCGTCATCGCGCAGAGCGGCCAGCAGGCGGACCAGCTCTGGGCGATGCGTGATGATGTGGAGGGACTTGTGCACAGCATCAGCCCGATCGCCGTCTTTGATGTCAGCCTGCCGATTCGGCACATGGACAACTATATCAACGAGCTCAACGCCGCACTGGCAGAGCAGTGCCCGGAGGCGAGGCTGGTCTGCTTCGGCCACATGGGCGACGGCAACCTGCATCTGGGCGTTGGGCCCGCCAACGACCGGCATCGCGTAGAGCGCATTGTGTATGAACACCTGGTGCCGCTGCAGGGCTCGGTTTCAGCGGAACACGGGATCGGCCTGGAAAAGCGCGAGTTTCTGTCCTGCAGCCGTTCGCCGGCCGAAATCGCCCTGATGCGCACCCTGAAACAGGCACTGGACCCGAAAAACCTGCTCAATCCCGGCAAAGTGCTGGCGCCCGATCCTGTACCGTAGCGCTGCCCTGCGCAGACTGCCGGCTTGCCCTGGAGACCGGAATCGCGCAAGACTGGACACTGACCCTGACAGAAAGACACGACGATGAAGTTCTATTCGCGCAAGTGGATCAAACCGGAAAACCTCAACCCCCACGGCAGCCTGTTTGGCGGGCAGCTGCTGAGCTGGATCGATGAGGAGGCGGTGATTTATGCCATGAGCCAGTTGGGTGGAAACCGGCACCTGGTGACCAAGTTCATGTCCGAGATCAATTTCGTCAGCTCCGCGCACCAGGGCGACATTGTCGAGATGGGGGTGGAAGTGACCGCCTGCGGTCGCACCTCGGTGACGTTGCGGGCAGAGGTCCGCAACAAGCTCACCAAGCAGACCATTATCTCTATCGATCGCATAGTGTTCGTCAATCTCGACGCCCAGGGTTCGCCACTACCGCACGGCTACACGTGGCCCGGACAGGAAGCCACCGGGTAACGCGCCAGCACCAGCAGCACAGCGGCTGTTCAACCGGTGCCCGACGGTCCCACCCGGGTATCGCTGACGATACGCCCATCCACGAGATCGATCGTTCTGTCGCAGGCCGCGGACAGGCGCGGATCGTGGGTCACCAGCAACACCGCACAGCCCACCTCGCGGCCAAAGCGCCGCATCAGCTCGAACACATCCGCTGCGGTACGCGTATCAAGATTGCCCGTCGGCTCATCTGCGAGGAGCAGCGAGGGCTGGGTGACCAGCGCGCGGGCAATGGCAACCCGCTGCTGCTGGCCTCCGGACAGTTGGTTGGGACGCGTCTGCGCATACTTCTCCAGACCCATGGCTGCGAGCAGGCCCCGTGCACGGTCAATCGCCGCAGGGCCCGGACGGCCGTGACGCAGCATCAGCGGCATCAGGACGTTATCCAGTGCGCCAAAGGCCTGCACCAGATGATGGAACTGGAACACAAAGCCAATGGACTCACCGCGTAACCGTGTACGTCCGGCATCGTCCATGGTGCTGGTGGGCTCACCCAGCAGGTACAGCTCCCCGGCACTGGGCTGGTCCAGCAAGCCGATCAGGTTCAGCAGCGTGCTCTTGCCGGACCCCGAGGGGCCGATCAAGGCGGCGAAATCATCGCGCTCGATGACAAGGTCGAGGCCGTGCAACACCTCCGTCTCATTGGACAGGCCGACATTGTAGGATTTGCGCAGCCCCACCAGACGCAGTACCGCTGCCTCGGCTTCAGACATAGCGAATGGCCACTACCGGGTCCAGCATCGCGGCACGCCGTGAGGGCACCGCCGCAGCGAGCACGCCAACCACCGTGGCCAGCACAAGGGCAAACACGACCAGGGTGTTGGCAACGGGAATGTAGAACAGGCCGGGACCAAAGGTATTGAATACCCAAACGAGTACGTAGGCACCGGCAATGCCCATCAGGGCACCGAGCAGGCCATACAGCGCACCCTGAATCAGAAAGACCTGCAGGACCTGCTGACGACCGGCGCCCATGGCACGCAGAATGCCGATTTCCCGCGTTCGCTGTACAACACTCACCGACAGCACACTGGCAATACCAAACGCCACGGACAGCGAAACAAATACGATAATCATATTGGTGGACAGGCTTTGCGCGCTCAGCGCATTCATCAGCTGGGCATTCTTTTCCATCCAGCTTTCGGCCTCCAGCCCGGTCAGGCGGGCAATGCGCCGGGCAATTGTGTCGGCGGCAAAAATGTCGTCCACCACCAGGTCGAGCTGGGTCACGCCGCCGGGGAGCCCGAGCAGTGCCTGGGCCTGTTTCAGGCCAAGGTAGACGTTGCGCGCATCGAGTTCCCGCACGCCGAGCTCAAAGACGGCCACGACGTTCACCACCGCCGGATTGTCGCGGCCCGTGTCCAGGCGCAACTTGTCGCCCACCCGCAGACCGAGTGTCATGGCCAGCTCACTGCCGATCATCGCCTCACCCGGCTCCAGTCGGGCACTGCCATCGATAATGTAGTCCGGCAGCGGGATAATCTGCTGGTAACGTTGCAGGTCGATGCCGGTCAGCGCAACGGACTCCAGGGCGGCGCCGCGGCCCGCGAAGGCCGGCCCGGCGATCACCGGCGACACCGCCCCCACCGAGGGCAGTGTATCCAGCGTTGCGACCACCTGCTGCCAGTTGTTGATGGAGCGGCGCCGTTGGGCGCGCTTGTCTTCCCACACCAGCTGCAGCGTGTCCTTTGCGACCACCGGCTGCCGGTTCACCTCATCCGGGGCCAGCACGCGGATATGGGCCTGGGTACCGAGGGTGCGCTGCACGATATTCGACTGCAACCCCTGGATCAGGGCGCTGACAAACACCACCACCGCGACACCTACCGCCACACCCACCAGGATGGTGACTGTCTGCCCGCGACCATCGCGCAGAAACTGCAGCGCCAACACCCAGGCTGTCCACAGCCGCGCGACCGACGTCTTGACCGGGCCCTCAGTCAAACTGCACCGGCAGTTCGTTGCGGCTGCTGTCCGCGGCGGCGCTCTCGCCCACGGGCAGTGGCCAGCGCTCGACACGCACTCGCGTGCCCTCGGCTAACGCAACGCCGGGATCCGCCAGTATCTGGTCCCCCGCCGTCAGCCCGGCCGTCACCTCAGAGAACGCCATGCCGCGCAGACCCAGCTCAACGGTGACACGCTGCAGCCGACCGTCGCTGACGCGAAGCACCTGCGCGCGGCCTCCCTGAACGCCAGCGAGGGCATCGTTGGGCAACGCGAGCGCGCTATCGCGACGACCCGTCAGAACGCTCACCGAGACCGTCATGTCCTCGCGCAGGAAGTCCGGGGCCTGCGCCACCGACAGGTGGGCCTCCACGGTACCGCGCTCCGGGTCCACACGGGGCGCCAGAAAGCTGAGGCGCGCGTCAAAGGGCCGCTCGGGATAGGCATCAGCCACCACCACCGCCGGCTGCCCCAGCGCGAGAAACGCGAGATTTTTCTCATCCAGCGGCACGCGAATTTCGGTTTCGCCGTCGCGTGCCACGGTGAACAGCACCTTGCCGGGCTGCACCAGGTCACCCGGCTCGACATCGCGGGTCAGCACCGTACCGGCCACCTCCGACCGCACGATGGTCTTTGCCAACTGGGCCTGCAGCGACGCCAGTCGGGCACGCAGCACGGCCTCCTCGGTACCGCCCGGCGCGACAGCCGCTGCCGCCACACGCGCCGTCGCAGCCGCATTCTGTGCCAGTGTTTCCGCCTCCTCCGCCTGTTCCAGCGCCTCCCGTGACAGCAGGCCACGCGCGGTCAGGTCGCGGCGTCGCTCTGCCTCACGACGCGCCTGCAACAGCGTTGTTTCTGCGCGGGTCAATGCCAGCTCGGCCTGCGGCCGGGTCGCCGTTTCCAGCTGTTGCAACGCCACTTCCGCCTGCCGCACCTGCGCCGCCAGTTCATCGGGCCGCAGCACCAGCATCACGTCACCTGGGGCAACGCGGTCACCCTCCCGCACACGGCGTTCCAGCACCACGCCGGTTATCTCCGCACCCACCTGCGCCCGCGACACCGCCGCCACACGACCGGAGGCAACCACGGTCTGCTGCAAGGGCATGACAGCAAGCTCGTAGGCGGGGAGCGCGGGGCCACGCCACCACAACCAGAAGACGAAGGCGAAAGCGCAGGCCGACAGCAGGAGCGCGATGAGATTTCTGGACAGGATCAAAGACGAACCCACTCATGAAGGGTGTTTACTGGAAGACTATCACAGTCACCTTTCCAGAGGTGCAGCAACCGGAACCCGCGTCAGACACGACAATACGGGGTGTTTGTTACACTGACCGCGAGCCATCAATACAAGGGGCAGCCGGAGGACATATTGATAGTTGAGGCGGACGCGCGGGACGGCGGTATACTTGTCGGCACACTGCGCTTCGCGAAAACCTTTTTGCTACCCGTTTGAGGAGCTGACATGACTGCCAGAGATGCACCCGACGCCGCACCCGAACGGGAGCTGCGGTTGGCCCTGGTGTGCTATGGCGGCGTATCGCTCGCTGTGTACATGCATGGCGTGACGCGGGAAATCCTCAAGCTGGTACGGGCGTCCAGGGCCTATCACGCTGTGCCCGAGGAGTCGGCTGCTGCCGCACAGTATGTTGATGCAGCGCCGCACCGCGGCGAACTGGATACGGAAACCGTTTACTTCGAACTGCTGCAACAGATCGGCGGACACGTGCGCCTGCGGGTGCTGGTGGACGTGATCGCAGGCGCATCGGCCGGCGGCATCAACGGCATCATGCTGGCGCGCGCGCTGGCCTTTGACCTCTCGCTGGACGCGCATCGCAGGCTATGGCTGGATCTTGCCGATATCGAGGCACTGCTGGACCCCGCCGCGCGACCCTCGCAACTCTCAAAACTCTACATGCGCCCACTGTTCTGGCTGGCCGGGCTACTGCGCAGACGCCACAATCGACGCGCGGGCATCACCCGTGAAGATCCGGAAGTGCTGCGGAACCTGTCACTGTTCATGCGCTCCCGCTGGTTCGAGCCACCCTTCTCCGGCTCCACAATGAGCAACATGATGCTCGATGCCCTGGAAGCACTGGGCGAGGAGCAGGCCGACGGCTGCCAGTCGCTGCTGCCGCCGGGACTGCCACTGGAGCTGTTCGTTACCACCACGGACTTCTGGGGCTCACCGCAAACTATCCCGCTGCACGACCCCGCGACGGTGCGCGAACGCGAACACCGCCACACCTTCCACTTTCACCACCAGTTCAATCAGAACCGCGACCTGCACCCCTCTACGCTGGGCCGCGATCATCTCCCGTCGCTGGCGTTTGCAGCGCGCGCCACCAGCAGTTTTCCTGGCGCCTTCCCGCCGCTGCGCCTGGCGGAAATGGATGCGGTACTGGAGCAGCGCAGCACCCGCTGGGAAGGCCGCAATGCCTTTATCACACGCCAGCTGCGCAGCGCCCGCCGCGCGGGCGAGCGTGCAGACGAGGCGGCTTTTATCGACGGCAGCGTACTGATGAACAAGCCGGTCTCGGTAGCGCTGGACGCCGTACAGCGCCATCCGGCCCACCGGGAAACAGATCGCCGACTGGTCTACCTGGAGCCCAACCCGGAACCGGAACGCGAAACCGCGCGCGAGGCGCCCGGCTTTTTCACCACCCTGCTGGGCGCGCTCTCCAGCATTCCACGCCACCAGCCGATTCGCGACGACCTGGAATGGATTGCCGAGTTCAACAACACCGTACAACTGCATCGTGAGGTCGCCGATGGTGTGCGCGCGCAGGTGCTGGCCACTGTCGGCAACCAACTGGACGATACGCTCAATAAGGCGCCCTCTGCGGCCACCATTGCCACCTGGGGCAAGAACGCCAATATGCGCGCCGCCGTCGATGCCGGCTACGCCTATGAGGGCTACTCGCGTTTAAAGGTGCTCGGGCTGCTGGATGAGTTGGCAGAGCTGTTCCAGCGCAGCACGCGCGGGCTCACCCGGTCCGAAGCCGTCAACCGGCTACAGGCCTGGGCGCGCATGACGCGCATCCGACCCATGGGTGACACCGCCAGCAGCGCACGCTTTCAGGAAGCGACCCCCTGGGTGCAGTTCCTGCGCAACTACGATATCCGTCACCGGCTGCGGCGGGTCATGCTGCTTATCCGCCGTGCGAATGAACTGTATACCGACCCCGACACCCTGCGCATTCCACGCTATCGTGAGCATCTCGACCAACTCAAGTTACGGCTGTACGGCCGCGCAGAAACCCTGCGCGAGCACATGGACTGGCGCGGCGCACATCTGGAGCGTCCCGGAGAAGACTGTCTGGACGACCACCTGAACGCCTTCCTGGTGCGCGTTCGGGAACGGCTGAACCTGGTGGAGTTCGATACGGCGCTGGAGAGCGAACTGGCAGACTGGTGCCAGGCGGCGGGCGCCATGCATCTGGTTCGCGAGGTGCTCACCAGCTACCTGGGCTTCGCCCACTACGATGTGCTGACCTACCCGATGAGCCAAAGTCGGCAGATGGACACACTGGAACAGATCAAAGTCGATCGCATCGCTGTGGACGACGCGAACAGCCTGCGCCACGGTGGCGCGCGGGATATTCTGAAAGGCGTGCAGTTTGGCAACTTTGGCGCCTTCTTTTCACGGCGCTTTCGCGAGAACGACTATCTCTGGGGGCGCCTCACCGCGGCCGAGCGGCTGGTGGACATTGTCGGCAGTGCAGCGCCTGAGGCGGTTGCCGCCGGGCTCGACCTGCAGGATTACAAGCGCCGGCTGTTCCTCGCCATACTGCGCGCCGAAGCCCCCCACCTCACCCACATCGCTGAGATGATCACTGAACTGGAAGCCGTTGCCCGCGACATGGGCAACGGCTCCGATGTCGCCTCAACGGGTCGGTCGGTACCAGACCGGTGAGGTATAGGCCCGCTCCTGCAGGGTGGCTGGATAACCCTCGGCCTCCTCCTGCTTGAGCGCCAGCGCGTCGAGCAGGGAATGGCGCGGTGTCGGAATCTGCAGCACGCGCACGTAATAAAACGCGTTCTGGGACGGATCGAAATCCGGGTCCTGCCAGAGCGTCGCGAGACGCGCCGCACCGATGCTGTTGTCCCACTCACCGGTCGCCAGATTCACGGTGTTACCTACCGCGGGCAGTACCCCGGCTGCATCCAGCTCCCGCGCATCAGACCAGGCAACATCGTAAATGCGCTCATGAGTGGCCCCCGCCGCATCAATCCAGCCCTTGATGACCTGAATCCGGTCGAGATTGGCGCCCACCGGGTCGCGCGAGGCCTGCACCAGAATCTGCGGAGCGGTGTCTGTAGGCGCTGTGGGCAGCTCGCCGCCCATCGGCACACCCGCCGCAGCGGCCGCCTGCCAGTCTTCCGCACTGTCTGCGCCAAGCACAGGCAGGTTCCAACCGGCATACAGTCTCACGCCGATACGCGGACCACTGGTGGCATAGACTTCTCGTCGGCGCAGGGCCTCCAGAATGGATTCCCGGGTGTTTTTCTCCGCCCAGACTGCAGCAAGCCCGGAGGCCGACATTGCCCAGCCGCTGGGGCCCTCCTCGTCAGCCCAGCGATTCTGCTTGTTGGCCGGGATGGAATCCGTGGCCAATTTACCGTGGAAGTTGTTCTCCTCCGCCGAGGACAGGCTGGTGTGGGAATCGGTGGAGCCGATAAAGCCCAGCTGGTAGGGGTTCACGCCAAGTTCAGCTTCCAGTGCCAGCCCACGGAGCAAGGCCGGGCGCAGAAAATCACCGGCCGCGGGGGTGTAATCGCTCGCACCCTGCTGAATGTAGAACGGGTAGTTTTCAAACGCCGCAAAGGAATCATCGGGCGACAGCGCCGGATGGGTTTCTGAATCGCCCTTGATCTGCGTAATCTCCGCCACCGGCTCCCAATAACTGCGCACGCTGGCCAGCTCCTCCGTCAGTGGCTCCCCCCGCAGCGTGGTTTCGTCGAACATGAAGCCCTTGGAAATGTTGGAGTTGTGGGGAATCGCTATGAAATCATCACCGGTTTCCTGCGCGGTGGCGGCCAGCCACTGCCACAGGTCCTCAGGGTACTGGCTGTCATCCAGGCCGAAGGGCTGGTATTTGCGCGCGCTGCGCGCATCCCCGTCCGTGACCACCACGCGATGCAGATTGGCACCGCCGGGAATCGAACTCCACTCCCAGCCTATCAGCGCCGTAAAGCGTCCCGGCTGGTTGTACCGGTCCGCGGTCTCGGCAATGTGTCGCCAGGTGTCGGTTTCCACGGATGGCATGTCCGGTATCATGCTGGAGCCAACACGCAGACTCTTGGCGGCCTCGCGGGGATCGTCGGTGGACTTGGGCAGAACCGACACGAACAGTTCACGGCCGCGTCCCTCGTCTACCCGGCGCCGCAGCAGCCAGCCGACAAAATCAGCTTTCAGCCTGTCGACAAGGCCCAGGTTCACACCGTCCGAGCCGCTGTAATACAGATGGCGAATCACGCCCATGTACTCGGCGTGGTCAGACACCACGAGAAAGTCCAGCGGCGTTTCGATCTGCAGGCGTGCGCCGTGATACGGGTGCACCACAGGAAGGCCTTGCGCGTAACGGTAGGCGGTGTCCGGGTCCGCAAGCAGGTTGTTGTTGGCAAAGGCGTCGGAGGAATAGGTGGTGTGGAGATGAGTGTCACCCCACAGCAGGGTTTTCTCCTGGGCGCTGGCCACGACAGGCAGTAGCAACAGAGCGAGAAAGACGGCGTGACGCATGCAGGTTTCCTTTTATTTTGCTGGTTGGCCGTTGGTCAGGCGGCTTGCAGACGAACCGGCATCTGTTTGAAAGCGTGAATACTGTTGGAGCGGATAAACACCGGCTCTCCGGTACGCTCTATGCCGGCGAAGGCGCGAAAAAATTCCTCAAAGAAAATTCGCGCTTCCATGCGCGCCAGGTTGGCACCGAGACACAGGTGAATGCCGTGACCAAAGGCGAGATGCGGATTGGGGGAACGCGTCACATCAAAACGCATCGGATCGGTAAACACCTCCTCGTCAAAATTGCCCGAGCTGTACAGCATCACAACGCGCTCACCTTCACGTATCAGCTGCCCGCGCACCTGCGTATCGCAGGTGGCCGTGCGACGGAAATAATGCAGGGGGCAGGTCCAGCGCAGCATCTCTTCTATCGCGAGTGGCAGTGCACCAGGGTTGGATGCCAGCTGCCGATACAGCCCGGGGACACGCAACACCTGATCCATGCCGGAACTGATCAGGCCGCGGGTGGTTTCGTTGCCGGCCACGGCAAGCTGCACGAAGAGCGAGGCAAACTCCATCTCCGACACCGTGTGCCCGTCGATCTCCTGATTGACCAGCAGCGAAACGAGGTCTTCACCCTTGCCATCGCGACGCTGTGCTGCCAGTGAATAGCCGTAGGACCCCATATCGATGGACGCCTGTGTCACCTCTTCCGGCGTACCGCCAAGATCCGGATCCGACCCGGAGGTCTGCACGTCCGACCAGCGACGTATCTGCGGCCACATGTCTTCCGGAATATCCAGCAGTGAGCAGATCACGGCGGTGGGCAGGTCACCCGCCAGGTCGTCGACAAAATTGATTTCCGTGCCGCACTGCACACCGGACATGATGCGTCGCGCAATGTCCCGAACCCTGGGCTCGAGCTCGGCAAGGCGCCGCGATGTAAAGCGCGTGATAACGGCGCGACGAATCGGGCCGTGATTGGGCGGATCCAGGCCGAGCAGCTGGTTCTGCACCATGCCGAGAATGTCCGGCGGCATGTCGTCCACCATGACGAAGCCGCGCTGGGCAGAAAAGGTTTTGAAGTCCCGCGACACGGCAACGATGTCCGCGTGCTTGCTCAACACCCAGTAACCACCTCCGTCCGGGTGCGGATGCCAGTACACCGGCGCGTGTTCGCGCAGCCAGGCAAACTGTGCATGCGGAATGCCCTGCACGTAGCTGTCGGGGCTGTAAATATCGATCTCCATAGTCACCCCATCAGCACGTTGGGTCGCGGCAGACCCTGTTGCTCACACATGGCAAGGTAGAACGCCAGGGTGAGTGCACCATCCACCACCGAGGTGATATTGCCCGCGGCATCAAGGTTGATGTTGGAGCCCGTCATATGGAACCACACCCGAGTGTTGTCCTCGATGCACTGCAGTGTGTGTACCGAGCCCGCGGGCTCATAGAGGAATGAGCCCGCGCGGTTCACGTAATCATATTCCTTGTACTTCCAGGCGCCACCGGTTGTGAAGCCATACACCGGCCCGGTGTGGCGGTGGGTTTCCACTTCGTAGCCTGCCTGGAAAATATTCTCGATGACCCAGATGCCTTCATCCGGTTTCACCTGCAGCACCTTGAGTTGGCTGCCATCGCCGATGTCGACGAAGGGCAGATCGTTGTTGCCGATGTGAACGGCGAGGGGCATATCCATGGCAAGGCTCCGCTGCGTGCTGTTGGAGGGCGACGATGCTACCGGCGACTAATTCTTGTTAGCCGAGGATACTGCTTGCCTGCCCCGGCAACAAGTGCGCGACCACCGCTGGACAGCGCGAAGGGAGCGCGTATGGTTGCAACAGCGCCCCGTATAGAGGATCAACATGCCCAGTCCAAGCAGCCTCCTGAACAGCCTCGCCAACTGCCTGTGGGTGCTGGCGCCGGGTTCGCGCACCCCGTTGCGCGGTCGTGAAGTGCGACTCGTCGCACACCGGGGGGCGCACGGCCCCGGACTCGCGCAGGAAAACACGCTTGAGGCCTTTGCACTGTGTGCCAGGGCTGGCGTGTGGGCAGTGGAAACCGATGTACGGCTCACGGCTGATGGGCACCCGGTGATCTGTCACGACCCGCATTGCGGCCGCCTGCACGGGCGGCCCGACCTGGTGATTGCCGAATGCACACTGGAGAGGCTGCGCGCCGACATTCCCGCGATCCCGAGACTCTCCGAACTCGTGCACCACCTTGGCGGCCAGGTGCACCTTATGCTGGAACTCAAGGAATCATGGCGCCAGCGCCCCGAGTACCCGGCGCGTGTGCTCGCCTGTCTGACCGAACTGCAACCGGTGTGCGACTTCCACCTGCTGTCGCTGGTGCCCGACCATCTCGAGGGTTTCCCGACAGTGCCCCGCGCCGCCTGTGTCGACGTCGCCTGGATGAACACCCGCCGCATCATTGCGGAGAACGCGGCCCTCGGCCACGGCGCAGTCGCCGGGTCCTTCGCACTGCTGGGGCGTCGACGCCTGCGCCAGTTGCAGGCCAGCGGGCGACAGGTGGGCACCGGTTTCGTCAGCCGGGCAGGCGCGCTGCGCCGCGAGGTGTATCGCGGTGCAGACTGGATCTTTACCGACCATGCACTGGCCCTTCAGTCCCTGGTTCACAGCGAGGCGCCGCCTGCATCCGCGCACACCGACTGAGGCTGCGCGATACCCGTTTGCCTGTGCATGGCCGCTGGCGCAGAATGGACCGGTACCGCCACCACACCGCAGGGAGAGACACATGGCAGAATCGGTCACAGCGCTGGCCAGCATCATCCAGATTGCCGTCGCACCGGTATTTCTGCTGGCGGGCATCGCCGGCTTCCTGAACGTGATGTCCGGACGGCTGGGCCGCATTGTCGATCGCGCCAGGGTGCTCGAGCGTCGGGCGAACAGCTTCAGCGACGAGAGCAAACTGGCACTGGCCAGCCGGGAATTGCGCACATTGTGGCGGCGGGTCAGGATCATCAACTGGTCCATTGGCATGTGCACCGCCTCTGCCCTGATGGTGTGTATTGTTGTGGTCAGCCTGTTCATCGGTGATTTTCTGGCAATACACATCGAAACCTTTGTGGTCGTCGCCTTCGTGCTGGGCCTGCTGCTGTTGATCGTGGCACTGGTGCTGTTCCTCAAGGAGGTGCAGCTGGCTACCCGGGTACTCGTTGCGGGGCTGGAGTACAGCGACTGATGACCTCGTTGATAAGGAGAACCACTGTGCAGACTGTTTTTCGTACCGGCCTGCTGGGCGCAGCGTCACTGCTCTGGGCACTGTCCACCCACGCCCTGACCGCGACACCCGACCCCGTTGAGCAGCGCCTGCTGGCCCACATCGACCGGCAGGAGGACGCCGCCCTGGACCTGCTGATACGCAGCGTCAATATGAACAGCGGCACCATGAACCTGTCCGGCGTACGCGCCGTGGGTGAGCTGTTCGGGGAAGCCTTTGCCCGGGAGGGGTTCGCCGTGGAATGGATAGACGGTGCGGGCTTTCAGCGGGCGGGCCACCTGGTGGCTCGCCACACCGGTGCCGAGGCGCGGCGCAAGGTGCTGCTGATCGGCCACCTCGATACAGTGTTCGAGCCGGACAGCCCGTTCCAGCGCTTTACCCGTATCGACGAGCACCATGCCACCGGGCCGGGTATCGCCGACATGAAAGGCGGCAATGTGATTATGCTGCAGGCGCTCGCGGCACTGCGTGTAACGGGCGCACTGGAGCGGCTGGACGTCACCGTTGTGCTGACCGGGGATGAAGAGCTGAGCGGCAGGCCGCTGGCCCAGTCCAAGCAGGCGCTGGTGGACGCAGCGCGTCATGCCGACATTGCGTTGGGCTTCGAGAACGGGGATGGCGACTACCGCACGGCAAACGTCGCGCGCCGGGGCAGCGTGGGTTGGCAACTGAGGGTCACGGGCACCCCGGCCCATTCATCCCAGGTCTTCCGGGAGGACATTGGCTCCGGCGCAATTTATGAGGCGGCGCGCATCCTCAACGCGTTCCACGATGACAGTGTGTTGCGCAATGAACAGTATCTGACCTTTAACCCGGGGCGCATTGCCGGCGGCACCACGCTGCGCGACGAACCCGCGGAAAACACCACCAGCGCCTACGGCAAGAGCAACGTCGTGGCGGAATCCGCGCTCGTGGACGGCGATATTCGCGCGCTCTCGACAGAGCAGTTGGTACGCGCCAGGGCGCGCATGCAGGCGATTGTTGCGGAGCATCTGCCACACACCAGCGCGGCAATCACCTTTGATGAAGGCTACCCCCCTATGGCGCCCTCGGCGGGCAACCAGCGGCTGCTTGCACTGTACTCAGAGGTCAGCGAGGACCTGGGTTTTGGGCCGGTCACGGCCGTCAACCCGTTGCGCGCCGGTGCCGCCGATATCGCCTTCGCGGCGGCGCATGTCGACATGGCCCTCGACGGCCTCGGCATGAGCGGCACGGAGGGCCACACGGTGAATGAAACCGGCTACCTGCCGGCACTGACTTTGCAGGCCAAGCGCGCTGCCGTACTGCTCTATCGGCTAGGGCTTGAATGACGCCAGGACGCGACAGCCGCTAACCCACGAAAGCACTGTAGATTGACCGCAGCGCCGCCGCGTAGTCCTCCGGTGCGACCCCCACAATGATGTTCAACTCTGATGCGCCCTGGTTGATCAGCCGCACATTCACACCCGCGGCCGCCAACGCGCCGAAGACCTTGGCCGCAATGCCCGGTGTGCGCGCCATTTCCTCGCCGACAATCGCGATCAGGGCGATGTTCGGCACAAACTCCAGCTCGTCCGGTTCCAGTGTGCGCCGAATTTCATCCAGCAGGCTATCAACGCGCCCTTCAAGCCAGCGCGCCTCCACGACCACGCTGACGCTGTCAATGGCGGACGGGCAGTGCTCAAAGGGTATGCCGTTATGCTCGAGCACCCCCAGCAGGCGATAGACAAACCCCACCTCACGATTCATCAGGTGCTTGCCGATGGTGATCATGGCGAAGCTCGCCTTGCCCGCGACCCCGGCGATCTGCGTGCTCTGGATAACCTCCGGTGAGAGCTCGGCCACAATGCGTGTACCGGGATGGTCTGGCTCATTGGTATTGCGTATGTTCACCGGAATGCCCACTTCCCGTACGGGTGCCATGGCCTCTTCGTGCAACACGCTCGCCCCCATATAGGACAGCTCACGAATTTCCGCGTACGTCACCTCAGCCATGGGCCGGGGGTTGGGCACGATACGTGGGTCGGCCATCAGCAGGCCGGACACATCCGTCCAGTTTTCGTACAGCGAGGCATGCGCCGCACGCGCGGCAACCGCGCCACTGACGTCGGAGCCGCCACGGGAGAAGGTACGCACTTCGCCGCTGGCATCACGCCCGTAGAAACCCGGCACGACATAACGACGGGCGCTGTCTTCCAGGCGCGCGCCCAGCAACGGCCAGGTCGCAGGATCCACCAGACCGTTGGCACCAATCACCACGCACTCCGCCGGCTCCACAAACTCGGCACCCAGCCAGGCCGCCAGTAACAGGCCGGAGAAGTGCTCGCCGCGGGAGGCCGCAAAATCGGCGCTGACGCCCGCGGCCAGCTGGTCGCGGAACCGCTCGAGGTGACCCTGAATCATGGGCTGCATGCCGAGCTCCCGCTCGATGGCCGTGAAACGCTCGGTAATCTGTGCCAACGGTGCACTGAAATCGCTGTTCATGCTCGCCGCGTGATGGCACAGATACAGCAGATCGGTCACTTTGGTGTCGGCTGGGTCGCGCTTGCCGGGCGCTGACGGCACGATGATACTGCGCCGCGGGTCAGCCTCGATAATCGCGCGCACCTTGAGCAACTGCTCGGCACTCGCCAGGCTGGACCCACCAAACTTGCATACAATACGCGGTACAGCTGCCTCACGCGCCACAACCGCCTGATCCATTTCCGTCACTGCCTCGACCCCATCGCTGACGCACCGCCGGCGTGGGGTGCGATAAAGCCGCACAGTTTACTGGATAGGCGGGGCAGAGCTAAAGAGCAGGTCGCTGGCCTCAAGCCGGCCACTACGCGTACACTCGGCTAGCCAACAATGAACTGCAAGGATGACAACAGCATGCTCACACTGCACGGCTTCTCGGCCAGCAACTACTACAACATCGTCAAGCACAGCCTGTTACTCAAGGGAGTACCCTTCACCGAGCACCTGGTCTATCCGGGTTCCCCCGAGCTGCTCGCAGTCAGCCCGGCAGGCAAAGTGCCCGCCATGACGACCGAGCAGGGGACCGCGCTCTCGGAAAGCAGCGTGCTGCTGGAGTACATCGAGGACGCCTATCCGAACAAGCCCCTGCTGCCCGCCGACCCGGAGCAGCGGGCCCGGGTGCGGCAGGTGATGAAGGTCGCGGAGCTTTACCTGGAACTGGCCGCGCGACGGCTGCTGCCCGCCGTACTGGCCAATGCACCGGTATCCGACGCGGTCAAAGGCGAAGTGCGCGCCACGCTGGACAAGGGCACTGCCAGCCTCACTCAGCTGGCGCAGTTTTCACCCTGGGTCTGCGGTGAAGAGCTGACACTCGCTGACATCTACCTGCGCTATGCGCTGGCCATGCCCAAACTGGTAGGCCCCAGCCAGCTGCAGTGGGACATTCTGCCCGCTGTGCCCGGCCTTGCTGAGTGGGACGCACGCATGGCGGAGGAGCCCGTGTCGAAACAGGTGGACGCGGACCAGGCGGCCAATATGACGGATTTCATGGCGTACGTCAGCAAGGCGATACAGCGCGCAAAATAGTCGAGGTTACCGCGGCGCGCCGCCCCCGGCCCGCAACGCTGGCTTGTCGACCTTGCCGGCTGCGTTCAGGGGCAGCGCCTGCACGCGACGCCAGGCCTTCGGGGTTTTGTAACCTGCGAGAAGGCTGCGGCAATGGGCAGCCAACTCCTCGTCACTGGCTGCCCCATCCAGCACCACCACTGCCGCGACCTGCTCCCCCCAGCGCGGATCCGGCAAACCGATCACCGCGCAGTCGCGCACGGCGGGGTGCAGACGCAGGGCTTCTTCCACTTCGCGTGACGCCACGTTCTCGCCACCGCTGATGATCATGTCCTTCTTGCGGTCGACAATACTCAGATAACCCTGCTCGTTGAAGCGCCCGATATCTCCGGTATGCAGCCAACCATCCACCAGCGCGCTGGCAGTGGCCTCAGGCTGTTGCCAGTAGCCGCGCATGCACTGCGGCCCTCTTACCAGTATCTCGCCGGCCACGCCCGTCTCGCACTCACAACCCGCCTCATTCACCACCTTTACCTGCACCGTGGCCAGTGGCCTGCCCACCGTGCGCAGCAGCTCGGGCTGGCCCGCCACTGCCTGCTGGTGGTCTTCCACTGTGAGAAAGGCCGCGCTGCCGGACAACTCGGTCATACCGTAGCTTTGGCAGAGTCCCACACCGGTTTCCGTCAGCAAACGCCGCAACAGCGTTTCCGGCATGGCCGATGCACCGTAGCCAATCGTGCGCACCGACGCGAGGTCTGCCGGGGAAAACGCGGGATCGTCCAACAGCATGGCAATCATCGTGGGCGCCAGGGACAGCGTGGTGACGTTCAGCTCACGGCAGGCGCTAAGGGTGGCCGCCGACGAAAATGCGCGCAACAGCACCACCGCAGCACCGTACTGGTGCTGCAACAGCACATTGTGCGCCGCTACGTGAAACAGCGGGAAGGGGTACAGGAAGATATCGCCGGACAAGACGGGGCGCGCCAGGGCGGCCGACGCCAGACCCGCCAGGAAAGACTGGTGGGTGAGTACAGCGCCCTTGGGCCGCCCGGTGGAACCCGAGGTGTAGAGAATCCATACTGGATCCTCCGCCCCGGTGACCGGCAGCGACGCCCGCGGCCCGTCGGCAACCCAGGCACGGTAGCCGTTCTGTATGTCCACCATGGGCAGGGACGGCGCTTGCGGATGCGCCCTCAGCGCCTGCAGCAATGCCGTATCGCCAAACAGCAGGCTCACGCCGGCAGCCTCCAGCTGATAGACCCACTCGGCGGGGGCCAGCCGCGCGTTCAGGGGTACCAGGATGCGACCACTGGCGGCCGCGGCGTAGATCAGTTCGAGGAATTCGGGCCCATTGAACGCGAGCACGCCGATGCGCTCGCCCGTTTCACCCACGCTGGCCAGACGCCGCGCCAGCTGCGTCACACGCTGCTGCAATTGCGCATAGGAGATTGCCCTGCCCTGCCACCACAGCGCTGTGGCCTCGGGCTGCCGTTGCGCCTGCAGGGCCAGCAGCTCATGCAGCCGCGCTGCCCCGGGTATCGGTTCGCTGTTCATGCAGCCGCGCGTCGCGCTCGCGGGATGCCGGCCGCCGTCACAGGCTGACCTTAATGGCAGCGGTCACCTGCAGCGCTTTCTGCACCGCGGTCTCAATACTGTCCGCACGGGCCAGGCCCACGCCAAGACGACGCTCACCGCGCACCTCCGGCTTGCCAAACAGCCGCAGGTCCGTGTCCGGTTCGCGCAACGCCTCGGCGAGATTGGCATAGCGCATCTCGCTGGAATCGCCCGCCACCAGCAGCACCGCAGAGGCTGAGGGCCCCCACTGGCGAATGAGCGGTATGGGCAAACCGAGGATCGCCCGGGCGTGCAAGGCAAACTCGGACAGGTTCTGGGAAATGAGGGTCACCAGGCCCGTATCGTGTGGTCGCGGGGAGACTTCACTGAAGATGACGGTGTCCCCTTTGACGAACAGCTCGACGCCGAAGAGCCCGTGACCACCCAGTTCACCGGTCACCGCCGCCGCAATGCGCTGCGCGTCCGCCAGCGCCGTAGCGCTCATCGCCTGGGGCTGCCAGGACTCGCGGTAGTCGCCTTTCTCCTGCCGATGGCCAACGGGCTCGCAGAAACTGGTGCCATCGCGGTGACGCACGGTAAGCAGCGTGATTTCATAGTCGAAATCGATGAAACCCTCGACGATCAGCTTGCCCCCACCGCTGCGTCCGCCCGATTGCGCATAGTCCCACGCTGCCTGCACATCGTCCGGGGTGCGCACGGTGCTCTGGCCTTTGCCGGAGGAAGACATGATGGGCTTCACCACACAGGGCATGCCGATCTCGGCCACGGCTGCGGCGTACTCCTCCTGCGTTTCCGCAAAACGGTAGGGCGAGGTTGCCAAGCCGAGTTGTTCCGCCGCCAGGCGGCGGATGCCTTCGCGGTTCATGGTCAATTGCGCGGCGCGAGCAGAGGGCACGACGTGCCAGCCTTCGGCCTCCATCGCCACCAGTTCATCGGTGGCGATGGCCTCAATTTCGGGGACGATCAGCTGCGGACGTTCCCGCTCGATCAGGCCGCGCAGCGCCGCGCCGTCCAGCATGTTCACCACGTGCGACCGGTGCGCCACCTGCATGGCCGGCGCATTGGCATAGCGGTCCACTGCGATCACCTCGCAACCGAAGCGCAGCAGTTCAATCGCCACCTCCTTCCCCAGTTCGCCGCTGCCCAGCAACATCACGCGTGTGGCCTGGGCCGTCAGGGGAGTTCCGATTGTGGTCATGGCGGGTGCGTCCTGTCCTGAAAAGCCGCAGTTTATCATCCGTGATCAGAACTGCAGCGGATATTGCGCCGGAGCGGGTTCCGCCACCCGAGGGGCCAGGGACCCTGAGGGTGGCTCAAATCCGGACAGGCTGAGGCCGAGCAGGCGCACCCCCAGCGGCACTGGCAGCAGGCACCCCAGTATTGATCGCGCCACTTCATCGAACTGTTGGCGCTCGAGAATCGGCGCGGGCAGGGAGCGCGCCCGGGTGACCTGGCGGAAATCCGCGTACTTCATCTTCAAGGTCAGCGTTCGTCCCTGCACGCCCTGCTGTGCGACCCGCTGCCAGACGATGTCGATGATCTCGTCCAGCGCGGCATGCAACTCGGCGCTGGACAGCAGGTCGCGCGCGTAGGTGCGCTCACCCCCTACCGACTTGCGTACCCGATCGGGGCGCACCGGTCGATCATCCTCGCCGCGGCTGGCTTGATACAGATACAGCGCCGACTTGCCAAAATGCTGCTGCAGAAAGCCGAGGCTCTGGGCCCGCAAATCCGCACCCGTGTGGATACCCAACTGCGCCATGCGCTCGGCGGTGCGGGGCCCCACCCCGTAAAAACGTCGCGCCGGCAGCGCGGCCACAAACGCCGCACCGTCCTCCGGGAGTACCACAAACTGCCCGTTGGGCTTGTTCTGGTCCGACGCGACCTTGGCCAGGAATTTGTTATAGCTGATGCCGGCGGACGCCGTTAACCCGGTCTCCGCGAGAATATCCCTGCGGATACTCGCCGCGACACGAATAGCACTCCCGATGCCCAGACGATCTTCAGTCACGTCCAGATAGGCTTCGTCCAGCGACAGGGGCTCCACCAAACCGCTGTAACGCGCGAAAATCGCGCGAATCTGCCGCGACACCGCCTTGTACACGTCAAACCGCGGCTTCACGAAGATCAGCTGCGGGCAGCGCCGTTTCGCGCTCACCGAAGGCATGGCGGAACGCACGCCGAACTGCCGCGCTTCGTAACTGGCAGCCGCGACCACACCGCGCTCGGCGGACCCACCCACGGCGACCGGCTGGCCGCGCAGGGCCGGGTTATCGCGCTGCTCAACGCTGGCGAAAAACGCGTCCATATCGATGTGAACTATCTTGCGCTGCAGTGTTTGCTCCCACGCTGGTGAACTCTGGAAACGGCCAGACCGGAACAATAAACTGAACCCTCCATGTCACAGCTCTGGGTTATATTGCCTCAACACTGCTACCGAGGACACCCGAAATGGACGACCCATCCCGCCGCACACTCATCAAACAGGGCCTGCTCGCCGCCACCACTGCAGCCCTCGCACCCGCCCTGCGCAGCGCGCCCACCGGGGTGTCATTTGCAGACTACCAACAGTGGGACGCGCTGGACATTGCCGAACGGGTGCGCAGCGGAGACGTCTCCGCGCAGGAGGTGCTTGAGGTCGCGATTGCGCGCGCCAACGCGGTCAACCCCACCCTGAATTGCATCGTGGAAACCCTGTACGATCGGGCGCGCGCTGTCGCCGCCGGGCCCTTGCCGGACGGCCCCTTCCGCGGCGTGCCGTTCCTGCTCAAGGATCTGGGCATGATGCTTGAAGGCACGGTCACCACCGAGGGTTCGCGCTTCTTCCGCGACAATGTCGCCGACTACACCAGCACCGTGGTCACACGGTACCAGGCAGCAGGGCTCGTCATCATGGGCAAGACCCACAGCCCCGAGTTCGGCGGCACGGGCAGCAGCGAGTCCATTCTCTTCGGCGACACGCGCAACCCCTGGAACCTGGCACACTCGGCCGGTGGCTCCTCCGGCGGTGCGGCGGCGGCGGTGGCCGGCGGTATCCTGCCCATCGCCAATGCGACTGACGGCGGAGGCTCCATTCGCATCCCCGCATCCGCCTGCGGCCTGTTCGGCATGAAGCCCAGTCGTGGCCGGGTGCCAGCCGGGCCGCGCACGCTGTCGTCGATCATGTCTGTCACACATGCCGTGTCGCGCAGCGTGCGCGACAGCGCCGCGCTGCTTGACGCCACCAGCGGCCCCGAGCCGGGACAGACGGTGATCGCACCGCCCCCCGCAGGCAGCTTCCTCCAGGCGGCGCAACAGGCGCCGGGGCGACTGCGCATTGGCCTGGTCACTACGCCACTCACTCACACACCCGTGCATGCAGAGTGCATCAGCGCCGCACGCAATGCCGCAACCCTCTGCAGTGGGCTGGGACACGCCGTTGAAGAAGTGGCGCTGCCCGTCGATCCGCGACGTTTTTTCGCGGCCTTCGGACCCATCATGGCCGCCGGTACGGTCGAGCGGATTCGCGCCAGGGAAAGGGCGCTGGGGCGGGAAGTCACCGAGAACGATCTGGAGCCACTGATCTGGGAGCGTTACCAGGCCGATCGCAACAACAGCGCCGAGCAACTCTACGCGGCGATGCAGGATATTGAGCGGATAACGCGGGATGTGGCGCTGCTGCAGGAAACATACGATGTGCTGCTATCACCCACCCTGACCAGCCCGCCAGCAAAACTTGGGGAACTGAGCCTGAATCAGGAAAAGGCGCCCTACGAGCAGGCCGCCATCAGTGTATCGGCCTTCACCAGCCTGTTCAATGCAACCGGGCAGCCCGCCATGTCGGTGCCGCTGCACTGGAGCGCCGACGGCCTGCCGATTGGCGTTATGTTTGCGGGTCGCTACGGCGAGGAAGCACTGCTGTTCCAACTCGCCGGGCAACTGGAAAAAGCAGCGCCCTGGTTCAACCGATTGCCAAAGGTGTGAACCCCATCACCTAAGCGATCTGGCGCGCGCTGCTTGCCCTGCGGTACTCTGGTTTCAGACTACCGACAAGCGCCGCGCCATGAGCACACCTGTTCCTGTAGAACTTCGCATCCCTCCGCAAGACGGTGCTCCCTTCACCCGTTTTGCGACCCGCTTGTCGGCCGCGGCCGCGTGGTGCGATGCGCTACCGATGGCGGATCCCTCGGGTGTGGCAAAGACACTGCGCGACACACTGAACGAGCTCAATCGCGCGCCAGTGGATCCGGAACTCCGCTACGAACTGCTGGAAACCCTGCGGCCAAGCCTCACCCAAACGCTGACCCTGCTCGACCGCATGCTGGTCAATCAGCCCCTGGTGATGGCACCGCGGTTACAGGCACTGGCGACTTTGTCCGACCAGATCGGTGGACTGGCCTGCACCGCCTATTCCATCTGCGTCATGCAGGCCGCGCGGGAGCCCGCCAGGATTACGCGCCGCGCGCCCGCCAGACTGGTCTGCGAGGCGTTGGAGCATGCCCTGCACTACGCGGCGCACAAGGTGGTGCTGGCGCTCAACCTGCAGCTGCCCATCGAGTCACGCACCTGGTCGACGCTGCACCAGACCTACCTGTTGGGAGAGCGCTACCGGCTGACGGAGCTGATGGTACCCGGAGCAGGTGGTGGGGAGAGCAGCATTCGCAATACCTGGCTGGTGCCGCTGCTTCTCGCCTGCTGCCAGACAGGCCAACTGCTGCGCAGCGACATTGCCGTGTTGCATGCCGCCCTGCGAGAGTCAGTCGGCGGCTGCCGGCTGCGACCCGGCACAGAGGCCGAGGGCCTGTTTGCCGTCGACCTCAATGGCGCCAGCCCTCCGGTCTATCGCAGCAGCATGGCGGTGTCAGGCAAGCAGGTGCGGTTACTGGACACCTCCGACCTTATCGCCTCAGCAACAAGAGCGAGGGATACGGCGCGCAAGGCGAGCCGCAGTGCCGCGTTGCTGGGTGAAACACGCGTGCCCCTGCCGTTGCTGGACCACCTGCTGGACTGCCTGGGTAGCGAGCGGGAACGGGCAAATCGCCGAGTCATCGTGAGCGAACCCCTGCAAGCCGTGCTGGGCTTCAGTGCGGCACACTTCCATCTCGCCGGCGAGCGCACGCTTGAGGACCTGGTGCAGAAGCCCCGCAACCGGTCTGCCAGCAACAGCAAAGAGAACCCCTTTCTGGTGGAGCGCAAGGACGATGACCCCTGGGCGGCCACACACGACACCGACCGCAGCCACTCATCGCTGAATCGTGACGGCAGCATCAACGTTCTGGCCCGGGCCCGAACGGAACGGGAAGCGCCCACCGAACTGCCCGCCAACTACAGCATCGTGCGCGTCACCACGGTGGACGCCAGCCCCGGAGGCTACTGTCTGGATTGGGGCGCAAACGCACCCGGCACCGTGCGCAATGGGGAGCTACTCTGCTTACGCAGAGACCAGAAAGATCCCTGGCTGCTTGGCGTCGTCCGCTGGACCCGTCGGCGCCACGCCAGCAGCACGACCACCGGCGTGGAAGTGCTGGCCTCTCGCGCGGAATCCTGGGCGTGCCAGACCTTGCGCGACGGCGCCAGCCAGGCCGCTTCCCTCCGGGTCATGATCCTGCCGCCGAATCGCCTGTCGCAAGGCCGGGAGACTATCATTACACCACGCACCGGCTTTGCATCCGGGCATCACCTGCTGCTGCAGCGCGGTCAGGAGCAACGCACAGTCACCCTGGGCAAGCAGATGGCATTCAGTTCCGGGATGAGCCAGTTTGAGATACGCGAGGGGTTACTGGCTGCGGAGCCGCCTGAGGCGGCTGTCGCGGAGAAAGGCGGGATTGACTACACGCCCTGAGGTCCACGCAGGGCAACCAGACTCTGGTGAGCAAGATGGCGCAGCAACATCCCCGGTGGCATGCGTACCCAGTGTGAGCGCAGGTACAGCACCTGCTCGGCCACTGCAGTGCGCCAGGGCTGGTCGATCCGCGGCGCAAGGTGCCAGCGTATCAGGGTGCTCATCGCACGATCGACAGGATACGCCGGCCGCGCCTCCCGCACCATTGACCAGACACTCTCCGGGACCTCCAGGGCGAACAGCTCCCGGGCGGCAGCCAGCACATAATAGAGTGGCCGCAGCAGCTGCAGTGCACGCCCGTGTGCAGCCAGATCATCCCAGAAGCCGGCATCCTCCGCAGCCGCCAGTCGGCACAGCGCGTAAATATCGTAAAGATCGCGAATGCCCCCCCGCAGTTCATCGCTCATCAGCAGGTGCAGCGCGCTGTGCAGAACCCTGTCCGGTGCTGCCAACACATGAAACGGCGTTCCCGCCACCGGTTGGGCACGAGCGATCAGCGGTGCCGCCTCCAGAGCGCTGCGGCTGGTCACCTGAATCAGGTTGTGGTGCACATCGAGTTCCAGTGACGAATCCGGGTGGCGCATGGGGGGCAGTTCGTGCGACCACGCCCGATAATACTGATCATCATAGGCAGACAGGGAAGGATCAAATTCCCAGCCGGCCGCAAGCAATCGCCGCTCGAAATCATCCAGTGCATCACGCGGCACCAGCACATCAATATCGCTGAGCCCGCGGCCCGCCGCCAGTGGCAGCTGCGCCGCCAGGTATGCCGCCCCCTTCAGCAGTATCACGGGGTAATCCACCTGTGCGGCGACGGCGCCAATCCGGCGCAGTTCGTTGCGCACCAGCACATGCATATGGGCAACGTAGTGTGCGTGGCCGGACAGCATATCCCGAGCCCCCACAGGCTGGGGCAGATCGGGCACGCTCTGCGCCAGCAGGTGATGCACACGCGCCAGCATCCGGGTGCGCCGCCCCTCGCCCAGCAAGGCTTCCCAATCGGCTGGGGTGAAGTGACGGGCACTCGCCGGGTCGCGCAACACGGCAATCAGCGCCTTCAAGACCGGCGCTCCTGTACCAGGCGTTCGATGGCGGCCACAGCGTCATCCAGGCTGCCATTGGTCAACTGATAACTGGCGCACTCGCGCACCAGCCTGCAGAGTGAGCGAAAACCCTGCGCACCGCTCACACGGTAATTGAAGGAGTTGTTTACCAGGCGCGTCATGGCCACTTCCGGCGCCTGCTGCTGCACCTGCAGGGCGGCACCGGCCTCATAGCGGGGGAACACGATGAGCTGCGGCCGGTCGGCTTCCGCCTGCCGCTGCAGACTCTCTGATGGCGGGAACATATGCACCACATCACCCTTGCGGGTTTTGTCAAAGCGGGGACCGAAATCGAGGTGCGGCGCAAAGTCGCGCAGCAGGGGGATCGAGGCGTTCTTCAGGGGAGCAGCTCGCGGCAGTGGCAGGAAACAGCCATCCGCATGGCGCAGAATACCAAATTCGTCCGACAGCAGGCGCCAGCCACGCCCGACCAGCGCGGCACACAGGGTGCTCTTGCCGGAGCCCGGTTGCGCCGGCAGCACCACCGCACAGCCATCGCGCTCCACCACCGCACTGTGCAACATCAGGTAGTCGTGGGCCGACATGGCGATACACCAGTTCAAACCCCACTCGAACATGGGGAATGCCTGGTCCAGCGGATAGGGGTCGAAGGGCGTCAGCTCCTCTACGCGAAACACCACCTGTGGGCGATACCAGCGGCGCACGCCCTGCTGGCGCTCTACCGCAATGCGAAAGTGGCAGACCGTGTCATCAGGCAGTATCTCGAGTTCCGCATAGCATTGCTGCCAGGTAGCGGCGAAGCTGGGGATGTTGCTGCGCAGGCGCACATGGAAGGGCCCAGAGGCGACACACAAGCGCTGCGCTCGCAGCCTCGCCCGCAGTTCCTCATCGGGGAGTTCGCCCAGCTTCAATGTGCCAGGTGCTCGACAAGCTGAAGGGCCCGTAGACGCTCGAGCACTTCACTGACCTGCGCCACCCAGGCGTCCGCCGGTTCATCCATAACATCGGCAATCAGCGCGGCAATCTCGCTACCAGAGCACGGCGCGGCATCTACGAGAAATTTCAGGACTTCTACAGGCAGGGCGTCGAGCAGGTGCGTATCACCGGTCGCGCCGGAGTACACGGCATAACAGTCACCCACGTGCTCGATAAGGAGTGAATCAGCTGATACGGGTTGCCATTGCTGCATTGCCGCAGTCTACCACGGCTTTAAATGCTTCAGGCTAACTCAGTTGTAGGCGCGAAGGTTCGACGGATTGAGCGAGGTCCAGCACGAACCCGTCATGGGCGTAGCGTGCATGTCGTTGAAGCTGGACTCGGGAATCTGCGGCCAGTACCCAACGATCTCCGGCTTGCCACCGCTGACATCGAAGAGCACGAGCACGTGGCGCGTTGACTCCTCGTACCCGTGACTCAACAACTCATCGCGATTTGTCGCGTACGGGGTTCCACTGTTGTGATAGTAGACACCGTTGATGTCATACAAATTGTTGGCCAAGCCCTGCACACTCGGGCCCTGCTTCTTGAAATAGGGCACTTCCATGCGCACGGCCGTGTCGCCTTGCAGGCTGTTGCCCTGGCTGGCCGATTTCATGTTCGAGAAGTTCCCGCCAGAGCACTGTGCTGCGCTGGACATGGCGAGCGCGGCATTCGGCGTGAGTGAAGCAAGCAAGGGGGCCGCGGCAGATGCCTTCAACAGGCGGCGCCGGGTGGCGTCTACCGACCTCTTGTCACCTGTTTGATTATTCTCCACGACACTACTCCTGTTATCACCACGACCATCTGCGTACAGTATGCTGAAGCAAAAACCACGCCAGATTTGCAAGCCGCTGATTTTTCAACATTAATTCCCAAAGGTTACCGGCCAAGGCCTCCAGTCTGTAAAAATATTCGACAGCTGACAGCTGGAATGCGCGCCACTAACCCAAGGACACCTTCATCCAATGGACCGCTAATTACACACAGAAAGACTAGCACAGGCTCGCGCGAGACACTGCGCACTGGTTCACAGATTTACAACGCCCTGAGTAATCTCAGACTCCCGCCACAAACTTCGCAGGAACAAAAAAGGGAGGAAGCTCGCGCTCCCTCCCCCTTAAATTTGCGATGTACCGCCAGATTTCGCGACTAGGCTTTACGACGCCCGCCGACAGAAGCTCCAAGACCAATCAGCCCCAGACCCAGCAAAACCAGCGTGCCGGGTACGGGCACTGGCGTGGAGCCTGTGCGCGACGTGGTGTAGGCCAGATCATCGGAGGCGATCTCCTGCCCGGAGATGAGCAAAGACTGGATTGCGGTGTCCGAAGTCACGCTGATGAACTCCATGGTGCCATTGCCGGGGCCGAAACCAGCCGGGCGGGAGATGACGCCGAGAGACTCATTGCCTGCACCGAAGAACTCGATGGACTCCGCACCGGGCCCTGCGGCGCTGAACCAGCCGCTAAAGCCGAAGATGCCGCCCAGACCGCTGAAATCCAGCCCGTACGTGCCATCGCCGAAGCCGGTTCCGAAGCGCGACCCGGAGACCGGGACAATCGCCGAACTACCGCGAAAATCGACCCAATTACCCGCGTCCACCGAGGCGTGGTTTACCGTTCCCGCGACAACACTCACCGACCCACCAAACAGAGAAGTCAGGAAGGTGCGCCCACCGGGAGTGCCCTCGTAATCCTCCACCGCATCAGCAACGAAGGTGCCCTCGATGATCGGGGCTGCCTGCAGGCCGAGGGCACCGAAGGTGAGTGAGACCGCAAGTGCGGCCTTGCAAAATACCGTTTTTCCTATGTTCATCATCGTGTTTCTCTCTTCCGAAGCGGGCTGATTTTCTGACGGTTTAAACGAAGCAAAAACCTTGCCAGTATCAAAAAATTACTATGAAACAAATGGTTACAAACCCCTTCACAGTATCAACCCGGTCCCGTGTAAAAAAACTGGACAGTACACTCCGGCACGCGCACTGCATGCAGGAGAGCGGCCGATCAATGGCCCCGCAGCTTCTGCGCCAACGCCCTCGCCGCCTCCGCTTCCGGGAACGGGGGCCCCTTCAGCAGCGTGTCCAGCAGTTCCAGCGCCTCGGCGGGCCGTTCAGCAGCCGCCAGTATCTGGGCGCGGTGAAAACGGAACTGCGGCGAATCGGGGGCCACTTCCAGTGTCTTCTGGTTCACGGCCAGTGCTTCGCTTAAGTCACCATTCTCCATCAGGATCATGGCGTAGGTGTCCTGGATGGCGGCATTGTCGGGCACACTCTGCAGCGCCTTCTGCACCAGTTCCAGCGCACGGGCAGTGTTTGATGAACGATAGGCCCAGGCCAGGTTGTTCATGGCCACCACATCCTCTGGCGCCAGTCGGTGCAGGGTTTCAAACACGCCCGCCGCGTCCTCATCCCGGCCCTGCGACAGGTAGAGTGGTCCGAGCGTGCTGAGCACGACCACGTCCTCCGGTGCGCTTTCCAGCCACCCTTCCAGCATCCGGTAGGCTTCATCTCGCTTGCCCTGCTGCAACAGCGTCGAGGACAGGAAAACCAGCGAGTTGCTGGAGGGCGCTGCGCCGTGCGCCTTGCGCAGCAGCGCCTCGGCTTCGTCCAGGTCCCCCTGGGTCAGGGCCAGTCGACCCCGCGCGAGGTTCAGCTGGGGCTCGGGCACCACGCCGGGCGGCAGCTGCGCGAGTTCCTCGCTGGTTTCCGCCAGCTTGTTCTGCTGCAACAGCACCTCTACGAGCATCTTGCGTGAATCCACATCCTGCGGCTGTAGCTCCACTGCCTGACGCAGGCGGCCTTCCGCCGCCGGGAGGTCGCCATTGGCCCGCTCAGCCTGCGCGGCCAGACGCAGCGCGCGTACGTTGTCGGGCATCAATTCAAGCAGGCGACGGGTGGCATTCACTGCCGCACCCGGCTGGTCAAGCGCGAGAAATGCCCCGGCCAACAGCTGGTGCACGCGGGGATCACCGTTGTGTTCATCGCGCACCGCGGTCAGCAGGTCCACGGCCTCACCGGGCCGCTGCTGTGTGAACTGGAAGCGTGCCAGCATCAGGCGGGGCTCCAACGCCTTCGGATGCGCGGCAATGGCGCGCTCCAGCACAGCGACCATTTCGGTGGTTTCACCGCGCTGCTCGTGCACGGCCGCCAGATTCATCATGCCCTGGAGGTCATCGGGCTGCGCCGCCAGGCTTTCATTGAGAATAGCGAGTGCCGCGGCGGAATCATCATTGAGCATCGCCAGCGATGCCAGTCCGGTGCTGGCCTGGGTATTGCCCGGGTCCAGTGCCAATGCCGCGCGGTAGTTCTCCGCAGCGCCTGACCGGTCGCCCGCATCCAGTGCCAGCTGTGCCGCCAAAACGCTGGGCAGCGGATCCTCGGGCGCGCTGTCACGGAACGCCTGCAACTCGGCATTTGCAGCCTCGGCATCACCGCCGGCGGAGAGGGCACGCACCAGGCGATAGCGGATTTCTCCGTCCGCCGGATCGAGGTCACGCGCAGCGCGCAGCGCCGCGGTACCGGCGTCGAGGTCACCGGATCGCACCAGTGAGGTGCCCAGTTCCATCTGCACCTGCGCGGACTCCGGCGTGACCGACGCCATGTCCTGGTAGACTGCGGCGCTCGCGCCATGCATACCCTGCGCGGTCAGCGCCAGCGCGAGTATGTTCATCGTAGGGACGTTCATGGGCAGTTCCTCCAGCAACTTGCGGGTGATGGTTTCAGCACGTCCGGGCTCACCCATACGCAGGTACACCGCCGCGAGCATCTGCCGCGCGTTGATATTGCGCGGTTGCGCCGCAAGGAAGCGGCTCAGCTGGTCCTCGGCGGTGGCCAGGTTGCCCTCGCGGAAGTTGGCATTCGCCGCCAGGTACAGGCTCGGCAGGTGGCTCGGGGCGACATTCAGCACTTTGGCCAGCTCACCGAGCCCGGCACTTGCGTTGCCCTGCTCGATCTGGATGCGGGCCTGGGCGTAATTCACGCCGGGATGATCGGGGATAATCTTCTCGAGTTGTTCCAGCTCTTTCGCGGCTTCCGTATGCTTGCCCTGCTCCACCTGCACCGCCACCATGCTCAGGCGGTCGTTGAGGCGGAAGCGATTGAGTGAGCTGGCCGTGGCGAAGGCCTGCTCCGCCGCCGGATAGTCACCCCGCGCCTGCAGCACGCTACCGTAGAGGCTCCAGGCTTCAGCAAAATCGGGATGTTTCTCGGTCAGGTCCTTGAGGATAGCCTGCGCATCCTCGCGCTCACCGGTGTGGGTCACGGAGACAAACGCCTGCGCGAGTCGCACCTGCGGGTCCTCCGGTGCGAGGTCCATGGCACTGCGCAGGGTCTCCTCGGCGCTGAACGTGTCGCCGGTGGCAGCCTGCGCGCGCGCCACCAGCGCCAGCCAGGCAGGCTCCTGGGCGGCAAACGCATAGCCGGGGTCAGCAACGTGCTGCAGCAGCTTTTCCGCCTCGCCGGCGCCAATCAGGGCCTCGGCATACAGCACTGCGACTTCACCGACCTTCTCCGTTTCCAGCGACTTCTCAAACTCCACAGCGGCTTCAGCCATGGCGCGCTGGCGCAGGAACACCTCCCCCAATACGCGACGCCCTTCGGCGCTGCGGCTGTCCTGCTGCAATGCCGTCTTGGCGTCGATCTCTGCCGCGTTCAGTTTCCCTTCCGCGAATGACTGCTGCGCTCGGGCCAGAAGCTCATCGTGGGTCAGCGGTTTGGAGCAGGCAGAGATCGCCAGAACGGCCATAGCGGGGAGCCACAGCTTGCGGGCAACGGACATATGCATGGTAACGCCTCGTAACATCCTATTCTTTACCACACTCTAAGGCAGGAAAGGGGAGCCGCCAAGGCGCAAATGCGGCACTGGCTCACACTTTGGCGGGTAAAGGGCTAGAACCAGCGGCGCAGTTCAATAAAAACGCGGTCGCTGGCGTCATATTGCCCGAACAGGCCAATCTCGCTTCCGCCGAACAGGTCTGCGCCGAATTGCAGGCGCCACTCCTGTGTGACGTTCCAGCTCAGGCGGGGCTGCAGCGACCAGTCACTGCGGTTCAGGCCGGTGAGGTACAACACCTCGGCCTCGACACGGTCACCAAAGCGCCGGTTCACCAGCAGCGTGATACCCGTTTCATCGCGGTCGGAGAGCAGTGCCGCGTCGTAATCCGCGAGGTGACGACCGTACACCTGGGCATCGAAGCGCCAGTCACCCAGGGGCAGCATGACGCCGAGCACGTAATCCAGGCCGTCGCTCTCCCGCAGGCCGTTGGGCGCATCGGGGTCCAGCGAGAAGTAGCTGCGGCCGCGGGTGTAGACGGCCTCGCCCTTGAACACAAAATCGAGGAAATCCTTGGAGAACGTACCGCCGAACTGCTGGATGCGGTCATGGCGCAGCTCCAGACCAAGGCCTGTCTGGTAGAGTGTGGGCGCCACGTCGGTACTCTGGTAATAGAACCCACTCAGGTCCCAGCCGGAAAGCAGGTAGGAAAAACGCCCACCGAGGCCGTGGTTGGCGACCTTACTGCGGCCTGGCTTACGTTCCGTAACAGGCGTGCCGGGCGCTACCGGAAACGGGTAGAAATCCGCACCCGGCTCACCGATCCTGTCGTAACTGGGATACGGCACCCACAGCAATTCCAGATGCGCGTCCCCCGCAAACCGTTCCGCGCGCACCGCCCACTGCGGAATACGCATGGTTTCGAACTCCTCCAGGAAGAACTCCCGGGTGTCGCGCGCTGACACCACATCGGCGAGGAACAGACCCACCATCTCCCCCCACACCACATGCTGACGCCCCAGCCGGTATTCCCAGTCGCCAGCGCCAAAATCCAGGTAGGCCTCGCGCAGGGAGCCGTCGTGCCGCTGGTCGCGACGCACCGCAAGGGGGTAGAAGTCGTCCTCTACGCTGTAGGCTGCGTCGCCTTCCAGGCGTCCGACCACCTTGAAACGCGCGCCCCAATCAAGGCTGCCGCTCACCCCCAACTCCAGGCGGGCGCGGAGCTTGGACCAGTGTTCCGGTTGCGCGGTGTTGTAGGCGGCCGCCAGCTCGCCGTAACCACCCACCAACAGGTCACTGACGCCGGTCGCCGGAGCCGCTTGTGGGCTCGCCGCTGGCAGCGGCGCCGCAGCCTTCTGCGGGGGCTCCCTGCGCTGTGGTCGGGACACACTGGATGCCGGCCGGACAGCGTCGGCCGCCGCCAACGGCGCGGTCGCCCGGCTTTGGTGCTCCAGCGGCGGAGCGGCTGCGCGCGCCACGGACTGCTCGCGCGAGTAGATATCCAGAACCAGGCGGTGGCCACCGTTGGCATCCGGGCCCAGCACAAAACTTTCGTGGCGCAGGTCACCGTCCGCCAGGTCCAACACCAGGCGCAGCGTATGGCCCTCATGCACCCCGGTGCGCAAACCCGCCACCGGCGTCGCCGCGAACAGGCCGGGGGCCGGAGGCTCGGCGAGCTGCGTATTCTTGAGATCAATCACGATGCGGTCGGGACCAGACAATTCAAACAGGTCGAACTGCGGCGCGGCGTTCAGATCGACCACCATGCGCGTGCGCCCTGCCTCGCGACCGACCCGGATACCCGCGCTGGCAGGCGCAGCCTGGGTGACCGCTACCGTGTCGCCAGCGACCGCTGTAAGGGGCAGGGCACAGGTCCCGAGGGCCGCACAGGCGAGCAGCACTGCCCGGCAGCCGGACAGCATAGGGCTCACGCGCCAGCCTCCTCCGTCTGCACGGACCCACAGGCTTCTTCGCGCAGAATGCGGCCGTCTTCCATGTGGACCAGGCGATCGGCCATGGCCATGACGTGGCTGTCGTGGGTGGAAAAAATGAAGGTGGTGCCGTCTTGACTGTTGATGCGCTGCATCAGCTCCAGAATACTGCGGCCGGTCTCGCGGTCGAGGTTCGCGGTCGGCTCGTCGGCCAGCACCACCCGGGAATGTGTAGCCAGCGCCCGGGCAATGGCAACGCGCTGGCGCTGACCGCCAGACAGCTGGTTGGGGCGGTGCGAGGCGTAGCGCGTCAGTCCAACCCTGTCCAGGTAGTGAGCAACCCGCTCCCGACGTTCGGCGCGTGACAGCTCCCGCAGTTGCAGCAGGGGATACTCGACATTTTCCTCGGCAGAAAGCACCGGCAGCAGATTGAAGGTCTGGAAGATAAAGCCCAGGGTGCGCGCCCGCACGTCCGCCAGCTGGTCCGGCGTCTTGCCGGAAACATCCTGCCCGTCAATCAGCACACGCCCCGCACTCGGCGTGTCGATACAGCCGATGATGTTGAGCAGTGTAGACTTCCCACTGCCCGAGGGTCCGGCAATCGCCAGGAATGCGCCCGGCTCAATTGCCAGCGACACATCGCGCAGCGCTTCCACCACCTGCTCACCGAGTGGATAGCGTTTACTGACCTTTTCTACCTTTACAATCGCCATTACACAGCGCCAGAATGCTGTTACACGTGGCCACAGGATAGCACCCATGTTCCCGCAACTTCGCAAAAATCCTGACTTTTTGACCATTTTGGGGGGGGTGCTGCTGGCCTCCCTGCTGGCGCAGAGCCCGGCGCTGGCAGAGCCCCGGGCCGCTGCGGACACTGCTGCGGGCGCTGCAGAGCCCACCGACACCCAAGGCGGCGGCCCGGCGGCGGACGCTCCGGACGCCACTGCCCTGGTACAGCGCGCCGATGCCATCCGCTTTCCCCGCGAGAGCTTTGAAACCCTGGTGACCGTGACCAACTACAGCGCCGACGAGGCCGGCGATGTGCGCGAGTACAAGGTGATGTCGCGGGGCAATGAAAACACCATCGTGCTCACCGAATCCCCGGCCTCCGAGCGCGGCCAGGCCCTGCTGATGCGCGGGCGCGACCTGTGGATATTCATGCCCACCGTCAGCCAGCCCGTGCGCCTGTCGCTGTCGCAGCGGCTGACCGGACAGGTGGCGAACGGCGACCTGGCCCGAGCCAATTTCGCGGGGGACTACACCGCGGCACTGGCGGGAAAGGAACAGGTGGATGGCGAGGATGCCTGGGTGCTGGACCTGACTGCTGCCGGGCGCGGTGTGACCTACGCCAGGGTGCGCTACTGGGTGGCGGTTGCCGATGACCGACCCATCAAGGCGGAGTTCTACGCCGTCTCAGGTCGACTGCTGAAAACCAGCCGCTATGAAGCGTTTCAGGACATGGCAGGACAGGTGCGCCCCACCCGCATCGTCATCGAGGACGCGCTCAAGGACGGCGACTATTCCGTGCTCGAGTACAACACAATGACCATCAAGGACCTGCCGGAGAGGATGTTTACCCAGCAGTATTTGCGCAGATTGTGAGCGGTGAGACTGAAGGCCACCTGAAAGGCTATCTGAGAAAGGCTTTTAGCGTGCGCCCGTGATCGGCGCTGGCGTGGTCGGGGGGCAGCATCTGCCCCCCACCCTGGTCAGCCCTTCGCGCGAAGGCGAGCGCTCATCAACATCAGGCCCAGGCCAATAAGGAACAAGGGGCCGGGCACCGGCACTTCGGAAACGGCTTCCACTTCACGCACCTGGTAGGCGGTGATGTGTACGTTGGCAAAGCCGTTGCTGGCCAGAGACAGGGTTTGCGAGGCACCGCCCGCGGTGAATTGCCCCACGGCGAACTGGCCAAGGCCACGGGCGCTTGCATTCAGGTTCACGTTGTTGCCCAGGCCGTCTCCGAACGTCATGGTGCGGCCGGAACAGCAGCTACGCAGATCCGTGTACCAGACTTGTACGATGTAGCTCATGCCGGACAGCAGGTTACCGCCACCGATGTTCAATGACCGCGATGTCCCGCCGCCGAAATCGAAGCGACCCAGCAGCAGATCGTAATTGGCATCGCCCGTTGACGCACCACCGAGCGGATTGGTTGTCGTTGACTGGGGCAGCAGCGCGGCGCTGTTGGCAAACACGACGCCATTTACGGTGACCGAGCCGGCATTGCTCGGGCCCGCGTTGACCGCCTCGATCAGGTTACCGCTGACCACAACATCCGCTGCGCCCGCCGTGTTCTGGGCACCGCTCCATGTGATCGGCGCTGAAAACGCCAGGGACGAACCCAACAACGCCACACACGCCACTACCGATCTGATTGCACTCATTTTGCGCCTGTCTCTGAAAGATGAAGGTTTACCTACTGACTACTATTTATGATGCAAGCCTTGAGCCAACTCCTTTAACGCCTTGTTTTTTCGAAGATATTTAATTTCTTCGGACAAGCAATGGCAGCCCTTTGTAAAGAATCCTGACACCCTGCCCGCGGGGCGGCACCTACACCGCCTGCCGCAGTGAGTCGGCGATATCCGCCCTGGCCGCGCGCCGAGCCGGGCGCAGGGCTGCAACAATGGGTGCCAGCAGCCCGATCAGGAAAGACACCCCGGTGATCCACCAGGCCAGACGAACCAGGGCGATGTAGGCGATGTCGGAGTTGGGCGGCGGCGGCATGGGAATACCGATCCAGGAGATCAGCAGCGCCAGGCCATTGCCCGCGACCACGCCGAGTGTGGCGCCGGCTATACCCAGCAAGGCACTTTCCAGCAGAATCAGGCGGGCGATTTCCCGCCGCGGCGCGCCGCAGGCCTGCATGGTCCCAAACTCCGCAGCGCGTTCGTAGACACTCATGTTGATGGTATTGCCCACACTCAGGCTGACCATCAGCAGAATCACCAGCACCAGAAAGCCGAACTGCTGGCGATAAAGCGCCACGGTCTGCTCATAGAACGGGTTCAGGCGCTTCCAGTCCAGAACCTCAAAGCCCTCCCCGGCCAGCGCGGCCTCAGCGGCCTGCTGTGTTGCCGACGTGGCGTCCGTGCGACTCAGCCGCAGTACCGCCAGATGCACACCGGCATCGCCGAGCAGCGCCTGCGCCGCAGACAGCGGAATCCGCACTGCGCGGGCGTCATAGTCCTTGGAAAAGGTCTGGAAAATGCCCACCACCTGAAACTCCAGCACGTTGACCGCGCCGTCCGTGGTGTTGGTGAGCAGGTCGACCCAGTCACCGGGCTGCAAGTCGAGCGCCTGCGCCACCCCGGCGCCCAGCATCAGGCCATAGGGGTCGGCGTCGGTGAGCTGACGCCCTGCGGAGACGTTAATGTAGGTACCCAGGCGCGTCTCGGCGTCGGGCTCCACGCCCTCGCCGATGATGGCCCAATCCGTGCGCCCATTGTTCAGCAAACCGCTGAACACCGAGCGCAGCAGCACTTCCTCAACCTCGGGAATCGACGCCAACGCCTGCCGCAGCGCCTCGGGCTCCTCGATCAGGTAAGCTGACGGGTCGCGACTCCCCTGCTCACGGTAACCCGCACGGTTCACCTGCAGGTGCCCGGATTGGGAACGAATCATCGATTCGCCCAGTTCGTCCACCGTGTCCTTGATAAAGCCGCCGGCGAGAATCAGGGCCACCACACCGAAGGCAATGGCCAGCAGGGTCATCCACGAACGGCCGCGCTGTCGCAGAACATTGCGGGTGGCAAGTTGCAGCAGCGCCTTCACTGCCACGTCCCCAGGCAGTGCCCGCGAGCACGGCCATTGGCCAACGACTCAGCGCACATGGCGGATGGCCTCCACGATTTCCATGCGCGATGCGCGCCAGGCGGGGTAGAAAGAAGCCAGCGTGGTGGTGAGCACGGCAATCAGCAACACCTCCAGCACCATCACCGGCGTGATCAGCAGGGCCGCGTGGTAACTCCGGGCAAAGGTCGGTGGCGGCGGCATCTCTATGGCCGCCAGGGCCAACAGCTGACCTGCGCCCAGGGCTGCCAACAGCCCCAGCGCCGCGCCCAGCAACCCAAGCAAAGCGCCTTCCAGCAGAAATCCGCGCAGCACCGAGGCCCGCGTGTTGCCCAGCGCCATGACGGTGCCGATTTCACCGGTGCGCTCCAGCACACTCATCATCATGGTGTTGCCAATACCGAGGAGAATAATGAACACCACGATGCCCTTCACCAGGTCCAGCTGCTGCTCGAAAAGCACCGAAGCCCGGGCATAAAACTCGGCAAGGGCGTGCCAGGGTTGCACATCGAACGCGGCTGACGGTAGCGCGGCGCGCACCGGACCCAGCGCGGCGTCCGTAGCTGCCGTATCCTGCAGGAAAACCAGCCAGGCATGGGCGCCCTCCACCTGGGCCAGCTCCCGCGCCAGAGAGAGGGGCAACAGCAGTGCCGCATCATCAAACTCCTGGCTGAAAGAGCTGAACAGCCCGACCACCTCGGCTTCCGCCGCCCCCAGCTGGCCCTCGGGTGTATTGACCAGCAGCACCACCGAGCCACCGGGCGCCACCTCGAGCTGCCGCGCCAGCCCCTCCCCCAGCACCACCTGCTGATGATCGCCAGGCGCCAGGCGACGGCCCTGCTCAATACGCAGGGCGCGATCGTCCAGCATATCCCGTGCCGGGTCGATCCCTTCGCTCATAAAGGGCAGCGTCTGCTCTGCAAAACTCACCAGGCCATTCAGCAACAGGCGCGGTGAGACGGTCGACCCCGGGGGCAGCAGCGCCGGGTCCAGCGCAATCTCGGCGGGCAACAGATACGCCCAGGGATCGCTGCGGCCGCGCTCCTGAAAACCGGGGCGCGTGATCTGCAGGTGGCCATACTGCGAGCGGATCGTGGCCTCCCGGAACTCCTCGAACATGGCCTCGTTAAAGCCGGTTGCGACCAGCAGGGCGGCCACGCCAAAACCGATGGACAGCAGCGCGGTAAGGCTGCGACGAAACTGCCGGCGCAGATTGCGCAGGGCCAGCAACAGCGCCATCAACAGGCCGGGCACTCAGGCACCCCCCGGGAAGTAGCGGAACTTGCGCTCGTAATCCAGGCCCATGCCATGGGGGAATGAGGCGTAGGAAAAGCAGCGCAGTTCAGGCACTTCAGCGCCGCGGCGCGCGGCGGCCTCGGCCATCAAGGACTGCAGCTCAGCCCCCACGGCCTCCGGCCCACGGCTCGCGACCTGCGCCAGCTGCACGTCCAGGCGCAGGCCACCCTCTGCCGGTGCCAGCACGCGAAAAGCCCCCGACAGCTGGTCAGCGACCGCGGGCTTTCGATACAGCAAGGCCTTGAAATGATCCACGTGCCAGTCGGCACTGACCCGATCCCGAGCACGCCCGTGCATCGCCAGCATGGGAAACGGCACTGCGGCAAGCGCTGCGCGCTCGGCGTCGGTCAGGGGCTCGCGGTCGGCCGCCGTGAGCCAGCGCGCGCGATCACCCGTGCGATAACGGATCATGGGCACGGGCGCCTCGCGGTCGAGCATGGTGATCACCAGGTCACCCACGCCGTCCGCCCCTGCGTCGACAATCTCCACGTAGCTGCGCAGCGGGTTGAAGCAGAAGTAGGACGGCAGGGGCTGGTCAGGGTTCTGTCGATGCAGGGCGCGACGCAGGGCAATGGTTTCCGAGTTTTCAAAAAACAGGTTCAGCCCCAGCTCACCCACGCCCATCGAGCTGCCAATGAGTGTGCCGCCCGGCTCGTCCAGGGGCACCTGCAAGGCGGCGGCCAGGTAGCTTCTATAATCCTCGGAGAACATTTCTTCGCCGAGAATGACGTTCATGCGCAACTGCGACCAATCGAATGCCTGCTCGGCCGCATAGTCCAGCAGGCGCTTGCAGAACAGCGGGTCGGTGCAGAGGATGGCCTGGTCAAACAACGGGCCCGCCTGGCGGAGGATCGCCAGCGCCATATCTTCGCGAACGCTGACATTGGCTACGCAGACCGTATTGGAGGTAAACACCACGCCCATCGGCAGGCAGTTCACCAGCAAGGTAGACCGCTGGTCGATGCCAAACGCCTGCTGCAGGCCGAGGTCGATATCGTCGGGGGTCAGGTGATGCTGTCGGCGGGTGCTGACGCCAAAAGCGAAGTTGCTGCCGCCGTGGCCGGAGCTGGTGAGCACGCCGGCCAGGGCAGTGGGTGGCACCTTATCGACCATGAGCTGCTGAATGGGGAATCGTTCGAAGAGGTCGGCCTTGGTGAGGATGGGCGCGCACTGCAGCACCTGTTCACCGCTGGTGCACTGCTCCGCTCTTACCCCGGCCTCCTCCAGCAGGGTGCGATAGGCGGCACAATGACGCGCCGCGCGCTGAAACACCGCGGGCAGGCGCTTGCGCCCCGCAGCAAGGAGTTTTTCCGGCGTCTGCCGCGCAAGCAGGGACAACAGTACAGTGCGTTTGAGTCGGCTCAGGCGTGACATGAAAAGGGTCGAGTCGCTGGCAAGCGCATCATCACGGTCCGCTGCGGAACCACCACAGCAGGGCCGGATTGGAGGCCTCAAGTGCCTCCTCCAGCTTGCGCAAGTCGCCAAGGTAGGGCGTTACCGGGCCGTAGTAGTCGCTTTCCGGGCCAATGGGGGTGAAGTCGAACCCGTAGATCCGCAGTACGCGAGCCAGGCCCTTTTCCATGGCCGCATACCAGTAGCGGATGCCGTTTTCACAGCTGAAGCGGTAGATTTGCCGGTAAAGACCGAGCACCAGCAAGGGGGCATTGACACGCTTCTCGCCGCGCGGTGATTCGTCGACGGCGCCCGGGCCTTTCAGGTGCGACTCGTTGATCCCCCACAGGCTGTCACCGGCACGCCGCCGGTACTCGCGCTTGACCGCGAGGCGCGACACTTCACCGGATTCTGACGCCGGCGGTGGCTCGAAGTCGGCAAAGGGCGGGCAGTGCTCGAAGAACGGCAACCGCTCGCCCTCCACAGGCATCACCAGGCGCGCGGTGCCCGCCACCACACCCTCGGCGTTGGTGGCGGAAAAATGTGCGGACCGCGCATCGTAGATGTCCGTTTCGAGGCCATCGGGGTAGCGGGCGGCGTTCAGGAAGTGGCACTCCAGGCAGTAAATCTGGTAGCGCAATGCATAGAGATCGGAGAGATCCGCGGTTTCACTGCCACGATCATAGGAGTGGAGCGAAAAGTATTTCGCCAGGGCTCCCAGCGATGCTGCCGCGTCGCGATCCATTGCTGTCTCCACTAAGAAGTTTTCATTATCTCTGGAGCATAGCACCAATCGGTGGCACGCCCGAAGACAAACGACAACTGAGGTAAAGCTAAAGCGTCGAGTCCAGCCAGTGTAGCAGTGTGGGATTCACCTGCGCCAGCCGCCGTTGCAGGGCGGAGAGTTCCAGCAGGTAGGGCGCAACCGGGCCGTGGTAGTCAACCGACGGGCCGATACGCTCAAACTCAACTCCAATGCGACTCAACATGCGCACCAGGGGCCGTTCCATGGCCGCATACCAGTAGTCGACACCCTGCTGCAGGCTGTATTGGTACATTTCCCGGTACACCGTAAGGATGACCGTACCGGTGTCTCCACCCCCGGGCGGGGTCCGGCAGCGCTGGTTGAGGACCAGGCGCGACACCTCCCCGGCGCTATGCGAAGGAGGCAGCGAGGCATTTTCGAAGAGCGGGCAATGTCGCTGGAACGGGAAGCCTGCACCCGCTGCGTCCAGCACCAGCCGCACTGAACCCGCCACCTCATCGTCGCGGTCAAAAGCCGCGAAGCACTTGGCACGAGGGTCGTAGTCGTCGCGCTCAAGCCCCTCGGGATAATCCGCTGTGGGCAGGAAGGCCCTCTCCTCACAATACACGCTGTACCGCAGCCGATAGATCCGGTGCAGTTCCTGTGGGTGGGTGACGATACGGGTACTCAGCCAGTGTTCCGGACGGAACGCCTTGGAATTGGTCATAAAAGGATCTTGCCTTCTGAGTGGCCTTGCGCTGTTGGGTTTTGTGGAGATGACCCGTCGCATCCCGCCAGGGCCGGCGCCATGTTACGAGATTGCGGCAGCTGCGGAAAGCGGCTGTCAGGAATTTTTACACCAGGGCGGGAGACAGGCGATAGAGCGATAGGGGGGAACTCTCAACCCATTGTTTTTGCTCATTTTATTTTTATTGGCACGCGCATTGCTTTACAACTCGTGCGACGGCGGCCAGGCCACAACCACTGGCCGGACGCTAACACTCCGATACCCCCAGGGCACTGTCGGAACACAATATCAGGAGATTCATGATGAAAACGATGATCAAGACAGCAGGCGCAGCGAGTCTCCTCGCGATGGCCGTAGCTGGTACTTCCGCGGTGGCAGCGCCGCTTGCGGAGCTGGGCTTCAGCCAGCACGCGGGCTTTGGTGAGCCAACATTTTTCGGTAGCTCGCTTCAGTACAAGCCCGCAAGTGATGTCGACAACACCGACCCGCTCGCGCCAGCCGGCACCCTGACCAGCTTTGCTTGGGAAGGCGCTAACGATCCCGTTGAGTCGTCGATCGCCATTGTGTCTTACAACAACAGCACCGCGCCGACTGCGGACCTGGATGGTACGCCCCTGCGCTACACATCCACCTTCGCCGTCGATGGTGACGGACAGTGGAATGAAGGCGATTGGTGGGTTATCGACACCATCACACAGACCAACAGAACACTGACCACTCTCGGTGGTGCTATTGTTGACCCGCTTTGGGTTGTTGACACGCTGGCGAACCTGCGCATTTACGCAGATGCCGCACGTACTGATTTGGCCTACGCTGATCCCACCACCACCAACAGCATCAGCTTCAACGAAACGCTGAATACCAGCACTGAAGCAGCCTGCACAGGCCTCAACCCGCTCGAAACGCTGTGCGATGACATCTTCACCGCATCATCCGACGCGTTTGCACCGGTTTCTTTCGTTCGCGACGGTTACCGTTACGACCTCAGCTTCACTCTGTTCGCCGGCACTTCTACTGACAACGGCGTTCCTTCCGGCACCTCGGAAGTTGTTCTGAACCCAGACGGAACTATCACTGTGTACACGCCTGAGTTCAACCCCGGCACCAGCTCTATCCATGTAGCGATGAGCTACATGGCGACGGCAGTTCCCGAACCTTCAGTTCTGGGGCTGTTCGGCGCAGGCATGCTGGCGTTGGGCTTTGCCGGTCGCCGTCGCAAGAAGGCCTAAGCCGATCCCAAAGGCCCATGCGTGCCCTGTATCGGGCTAACGAATGAGTGCCTCCAGTTGAAAACGGCCCGAAAGGGCCGTTTTTTTTGCTTGCACCAAGAGCAGCGCAGGACCGAATGTATCCACCAGTACCCAAGACTGTTAGCACCATGCCGCAGCGGATAATCCGCGGGAGGCGACAAGTGTTTCAGGCGTAGTCGGTGTTTTTGTTATAGCATCCCCAGATTCGAAAAGCCGGGGACGATCCCAGCAAGTGAAGAGAAAACAAAAAATCAAACGCATACTCGTACTCGATGCCGACATGGTCAGCGCCCTGACTATAGCCCGCTCGCTGGCGGCCAGGTACTTCGTCGTCGATATCGCAAGTGCCAAAGCCGCACCAATTGCCGCCTACTCAAATTCAGTGGCCGCACACTTTCAATACCCAGACCCGCTGCTGAATGAAGAAGCGTTCCTGGCGTGGCTACAAGAACACATACACCATGCGCCCTACGCACTTGTCATTCCGGTAACAGAACGCAGCCTGGTGCCCCTGGCCCACGCTCGGGACCGGTTCCAGGAAACCTGCCTGGCAATAGCTGATGACGACAGCCTTCAGTTGGTTCTGGACAAGGCGGCAACCTTCTCGCTTGCCGAGCGGATCGGCGTGTCCACCCCACAGAGCCTTTATATCTCAAGCATCGACGAGTTACCGGCGTTGCTGCCGCAACTGCGCTTTCCGGTGGTGGTAAAACCCAGCCATTCCGTATCCGGGGGCGCCGCGGGTTACTCCAAGCGCAACGTCAGCTACGCGATTGACGAAGCTGAATTGATCCTGCAGTGCAAGGCGTGCCTCCGACACTCTTCAGTTATTCTGCAAAGCTACTTCCGCGGTCTGGGCGCCGGTGTAGAACTGATTGCCAAGCAAGGCGAGATCCTTTACGCCTTCCAACATCTGCGCTTGCACGAAGTCCCATTGACGGGCGGCGGTAGCAGCTTCCGCATGAGCACCGAACTTGAGCCCAGGCTCCTTGACGCAGCAACCAGGCTGATCCGAGAAATTCGCTGGACGGGTGTAGCGATGGTCGAGTTCAAGTGGAACCCGGCCACCAAAGAATACTGCTTGATGGAGATCAACGGACGTTTCTGGGGTTCCCTACCACTCGCCATGGCCGCCGGCGCCGATTTTCCAGCGATGCAGGCAGAGCTGTCATTGACCGGTGAACTTGGCACCTACCCCCCATACCGGCGCGGTGTGTATTGTCGAAACCTGCCTAGCGACGTCATGTGGCATGAGATGGTGTTGCGATCACACAGCGACGCTATCACCCAAGTCCCTTCACTAGGGAAGGTGCTGCTTGATTTGAGCAAGGTTCTGTCAACCAGACACCACTTCGATACTCAGTGCTTCAGTGACCCGCTCCCCGGGCTGGTGGAAGTCAAACGCCTTGTCGCGCGTCAAGGCCACCGGCTGTTGGGCTTACTGGAAGAGAGTTGGTTCACACTCTCTCAGCGTTTGCTTTGGCGCAATGGGACAGTTCGTGAGAAACTGCGAGGGTCCCGGAAAATATTATTTATATGTTATGGCAATATCAACCGCAGCGCCTTGGCGCAAGTACTCATGACAGCCCAGCTGCCGCCCAGTAGTTATCTGGATATTCGCTCTGCGGGCTTTCACCCCCAGGAACAGCGCCCTGCAGATCCACGAATGGTCCAGGTCGCGGAGCAACATGCTATAGACCTCACTTACTCCCGATCACGATGTGTGGACACTGATCTCATCGCAGATAGCGACATCATATTTGTCATGGAAAAAGGGCACTATGACAGGTTAGTTGCAATGCATCAGGATGCGGTCGACAGGACTTTTTTATTGGGTGCCGGTTTATCTGACCCGGTACTTCCTCGCGCAGAGATACCAGACCCGTACAATAAATCTGATGCTGTCTACCGCACATGCTTTGGCGATATTGCACGAGCAATAAAGCGCGTTGTAGAAGAGCTACCTATCGACTATGCCAGCTATTGAAGCCTTCAGCGGGGAGGAACTGACATTGGCAGAGAATTCCCCCAGGGAGCCATTCTTCTCCGTTATCATGCCTACCCGAAACCGACCAGAGCTGTTCAGCCGGGCGCTGCATTCGGTGTTGACCCAATCGTTCCTTGATTTCGAAGTTTTGGTGATAAACGACGGTTCCAGTGATGACCACCTCCCCCGCTATCGTGAGTTGGAGAAGGAGGCCGAGATACGAACACGCTGGCACCATCTGCTCCAGCGGCCTAATGGTCATGGCCCCAGCTATTCGATCAATACCGGAGCAAGACTGGCGAGAGGATCGTACCTGTGCATTCTGGATGACGACGACACTTGGGAGGACGCGCGTCACCTTGAAACCGCACACAGGGTGATTGAGGCCGCCGATGGCCTCGTCGACGTATATTACAGTAACCAGGCCGCGTACACAGCCGACAACATGCGTGTGCCAGGGCCGCTATGGCTAGAGGGTTTGGGAAACTCATTACGGGAGCCCAACGCCCCATTTGGCACCTTCAGGGTCAGCCCAAAGACTTTGCTCTCCCATGGTGGATTCCCCCACCTCAACTGCACCATTATTCGGCGCGACCTCTTTCTGGAACTGGGCGGTATGGATGAGGGTATCCGCTACGAATGTGAGGTAGACCTGTACCTCCGCACGCTGAGTCACGCGCAGCTCATAATCTATACCAAGAGTTTTATAGGCCGGCACAACGTGCCTAGAGCAGACCGGAAAGACAACGAGTCCACCATCGCGAATCTGACTGAAAAACGTCTATCTCAGCTACGGGTCTACCAGAAAAGCCTGGCCTTGAGTCAACACCCAGACGTCATAGCGGCCTGCCAATCACGGTTAGCGGACCGCTACAAGCACCTTGCAGCTGACTTCAAGCAACGTTCCCGGCACACACTGGCTGCGCTGTTCGCGCGTTTCGCCCTGGCGTGTCGATTTTCAATCAAATGGCAAGCATATACTTGGTACCTCGAAATGCTGGCTAAGGTAAGGGAAAGATAGTGCAAGCCTTGAATCATCTGCGAACGTTGCTGCGCCACCCGATGCTCTTCAGGCGCTACAAACCTATCATTCTAATGAGCCACATGCGGGCCAATACCAGCCTCCTGGGACACCTGCTGGGCAGCAACGCGGAGATCGAGGGTTACTACGAGTTGCATATTGGCTACTACAGCTGGCGGAGCCTGATCCGACAAAAGCTACTGCATTTTGCGCGTCACCCTTCAAAGCGCGCGGCTCGGTTTATCTTCGACAAGGTCTTGCACGATGATCACTATGTTGACCTGAATCTGTTCAAACAAGGTAAGGTTATGTTTGCTCTGAGGCCTCCGGAAAAAACCATCCCGAGCATCGTTAGCCTGTACCGATCGGTCGAGCCTGACCACCCCTACACAGACACTGGCAATGCGGCACGTTATTATACTGAAAGGGTTCAGTCACTGGCCCGGATCGCCCAGTCCAGCCCCGTGGATTTTCTTTACCTGGATGCGGATACCCTGCGTGAGGACACGTCTCCCACGCTTACTGCCCTCAGCCAGTTCCTCGGCCTCAAACAGCCCCTGCACGAACATTATGAGCAACAACCTCTGACCGGCGCCGAAAAGGCGGGCGATTCGTCAGAGTCTATTGGTTCGGGAAAGGTTGAGCGCGTAACCCGCAACTATGCCGATATTCAGGTATCCAAGGAGGTGATGGCACAAGCCCGCGAACGCTTTGAAGAGGCCAGAAGCCAAATTATTCGCAGCCCTCGGTGTATCAGAACGGTGACCTTGCATGCCGACAGCTGACCCTACCTACAACGCCCTGACTGCTCACCTGGTTATTGGTGATTGGGCCACGCCCACCTTGTCGCCGGGGACCACAGCGGAGACCGGCATCCAGCAGCACAGTTTGCAGAGCGCCCAGGTAGCCTGCGATGATGAGGGCCGCATGTTGGCGCTTGTGGGTGAAGTGTTCGCGCTTGGGGCTGAAGCAATCCAGCCACTGGATGCCGATACGCTACTCGACCGCTACCGAAACTCGGCAGAAAACCCTTTCACTGCACTACATGGGCGCTGGGCACTGCTGGTATTCGACCCAGGCAAACAGCAGATTCTCTTCGCTACCGACAGGCTTGGCCGGCTACCGCTGTATTACGCCGAGTGCGAAGGGATGCTTCACGTTAGCACACGCTTGCCCAACGTGATGGAAGCTCGGCAGCCAACGGCACTGGACCGCCAGAGCCTGTACGACTATGTCTACTTCCATATGATCCCTTCGCCAGGCTGCGTCTACTACGACATTCGCAAAGTCCGCGGCGGCCATTGCGGCACTGTGACCGTCAACGGCGTCGCCGTTTCCCGGTATTGGTGTCCAGTATTCAACGAGAGACCAGCGCGCTCGCGGCCGGCAATGAAGAACCTGCTCTGCAACACCCTAAAGGCCTCCGTACGCCGTGCCGCCCACGACGGCGAGGAGCGCAAGATCGGCGCGTTTCTGAGCGGCGGGCTGGACAGTTCGACCGTGGCAGGTATGCTGAGCGAAGTGCAGGAATCCGGCTGTGACGCCTATGCGATCGGCTTCGATGCCGAAGGCTATGACGAGATGGCCTTCGCCCGGATCACGGCTCAACACTTCGGCATCCGCCTGCATGAGTACTACGTAACACCCGATGACGTAGTAGCGGCTCTACCGCACATCGCCGCAGCTTTCGACGAGCCGTTCGGTAACTCCTCGGCCCTGCCCGCCTACTTTTGTGCCCGACTCGCGGCAAGTGACGGCGTCTCTGTGCTATTGGCAGGCGATGGCGGGGATGAATTGTTTGCCGGTAACGAGCGCTACGCCCACCAAAAGCTGTTCGAGCACTATACCCGCATCCCGCGCTGGGTCCGTACGGGCATGATCGAGCGACTGGCCGGACTGTTGGGGCAAGGCAACCGCTTGGGCAGCAAGGCTGCCAGCTTTCTTAAGCAGGCGAACACTCCGCTACCTGATCGTCTGCAGTATTACAGCTTCCTGGAGCAGAATGCGCCGGACAGGGTTTTTCACCCGGACTTCCTGGCGGCGGTGAACACGCAACAACCAATAGCCTTGCTTAAAGCGACCTACACCACACCGGAACGTGCGTCCACGCTGAACCGGATGCTGTTTCTGGACTGGCAGATCACTCTGGCGGACAACGATTTACGTAAGGTCGACAAGGCCTGTGAGCTAGCGGGCATCGAAGTACGCTATCCCATGCTTGACGATACACTGGTATCTTTGTCGATGGAGATACCGTCCCGGTGGAAACTACCGGGGAGGTCACTGCGGCACTTTTACAAACAGACGTTATCAGGCTGGCTGCCAGACGCCACCATTGCCAAATCAAAACACGGCTTTGGCTTACCGTTTGGAGTGTGGATGAAAACCCACGCACCGCTTCGCGACATGGCGTACGACAAGGTACTGAAACTGCGCGAGCGCTCCATCTTCCAGTCCAGCTTTTTGGAAGAGGCAGTCGCCAGGCACCATGGTGGTCATGCGGCTTACTACGGAGAACTTGTGTGGCTGTTGGCTGTGCTGGAAATCTGGCTCGAAACGCACGAGGTGGCGGCATGAATCTTTTCACCATCACGCAAAGACTTGTCGGGTTCACCGCCCTGTGCGCCACCCTGCTCGCCGCCCCTTGCCTGGCCGAGGGCCGGGGCGTCGCACCCTGGGTGGGTGAAACACTGGACGGACGGCAATGCACTGGCCCGAGCACGGAAAACTACGGTCCCTACGACTTCCGTATCGATAAGAGCAAGCTACCGATAGTTGAAAACTATCACTTTACCATCGAAGTTGAGCAACTCGTGCGCGGTGTCAGCGTAAGCCACCCCATTGGCGACATCCAATATACCCTGACCAAGATTCCCAACCACCACCGCGCGTTGTATTCGGCAGTACGGTTCTCCATCAGCGACCCATCCAAAGATCTGAAACGCAAATATCCAGCCGAGTGCTTTCTGCAGAGGGCGATTCATTACGCTCCCGACGACCCGGTGCCCCGCATGTTGTTCGGCCTGTACCTCCATCGCCTGGGCAATGCGAGAGATTCTCTGCCCCATTATCTGAGGGCCGAAGCCATGTCGCCCAACGACGTGAACCTGCTTTACAATATGGGGCTGGTGTATTTTGACTTGGGTAAATACGACGAGGCTCGCCGCTATGCCGAGCGTGCCTACGCCGCGGGCGTGACCTTTCCGGGACTGCAGCGTAAATTGCGCCAGGCCGGCCAATGGGACTGAGTCCCTTCCATAGTTTCAAGGGGAAAATACGTGACAGCTCTCGATCTCACTCGCAAGATGATCCGCTCCTGCCTCCAACTGGAAGAGTCTGTACAGCTGAGTGAAGACACCTACCTCATGGGTGGATTTCCAGAATTCAACTCACTCACCATCACCACGCTAATTGTCGAAATAGAGGACAACGTGGGATGCGAAGTGGCCGATGACGAAATCAGCGGCGAGATATTCGAGACCGTCGGCTCTCTGGCTGCATTCGTGCAACAGAAAATGAACGAGGCATGAACAGGATCGCCATAGACGTTTCAGCCGGGTTTACCCAAGGCCAGCACCCCGCGTTTTTTGTGCGCTGTGCGCCCAAGGCGGAGGAGCCACGCGCCCATGTGATTTACCTGCCGCCCTTTACCGAAGAAATGAACCGCTGCCGAGCCATCGCCGCCGAGCAGGCTCGCAGGTTTGCGCGCCAAGGCATGAGCTGCACGCTACTGGACTTCCACGGCACCGGTGAAAGCCCCGGTGAGACCACCGATGCGACATTACCAATCTGGTATGAAAATATTTCAGAGATATACACCGATCTCATGGCCCGCACGCAGGCGCCCGTACACCTCTGGGGCTGTCGGCTGGGAGCACTCATCGCGGCAAGCTATCTCGCGGAACGTTCAATTGTGTGCGACGCACTCCTGCTGTGGCAGCCGGTCGTTGCAGGAAAGCCTTATGCGACACAGGTCTACCGGCAGCGGCTGGCCGCGCTGATGGAGCGCGGAGGCGCAAGTGAGACCACTGCAACCATCCGCGAGCAGCTTGCCGGGGGCGAGTCTGTCGAAATTGGCGGCTACACGCTGGGCGGCCAGTTGATGCTGGCTCTCGACGAACTGGACATGTGCAACATTTCCCGCACACCCGCAAAACGAATCTATTGGTTGGAGCACAGCGCCGATGGCAGCGAGGCAATCAACCCTCGATCTGCCAAAGCGGTGGAACACCTGAGTGCACTCGGCGCGATTATCCAACGGGTGACCTTTGCCGGCCCACCCATTTGGCAGCTCCATGAGCGCGCCACCTGCGATTCACTGCTTGAACAGACAAGCGCGCAACCACTATGAATACCGGGCAGCCAACGCGCGAGATTGCTTTCTCATTCGAGCTGGACGAGAGTACCCTGATCGGCGTTATACATGAGTCGTCAACGCCAAGCGACCTCGGCGTGCTGACCATTGTCGCCGGCGGCCCCCAGTATCGTGGCGGCTGCGGCAGGCAACTGGTAGCGCTGGGACGGCGCCTGTCTCAAGAAGGGGTTCATGTAATGCGCTTCGATCACCGGGGCCTGGGCGACAGTGAGGGCGAATTCCAGGGCTTCGAAGCGCTGCACGATGATATCGCTTCCGCGATTGCCGAATTTCACCGCCGCGTGCCAGGCCTCGCCCGCATCATCCTGTGGGGGGGCTGTGATGCCGCGTCAGCAGCACTGATGAGCGCCTACAGATTCCCTGAGGTCGTCTCCATAGTCGCAGCGAACCCCTGGGTCAGCAGTGAACGCACCGCGGCACGGGTCCAGCAAAAGCACTACCTGTCTCGCCTGCGTCAATGCTCATTCTGGCGCAAGCTATTCAGAATGGAGTATGACATCGCCAGCTACCTCCGGGGTGCCTTCGCAAAGCTGCACTCCAGGCTCGCACGCAGAGACGGTGCCGACGCGGGGCCATCAACAGCAAGTATGCAAGCACACTATATCGAGCGCATGCTGCGTGGCCTGCAGCAGTTTGATGGCAGCGTGCTGTTTCTCATGAGCGGCCATAGCCTGATAAGCCGGGAATTCGACGAACTGGTCGCCAGTGACCGTGAATGGAATGGGGCCTGCAATGGCGAGGGTCGAGAGCGGCGTGAGGTTCCCGGTGCAGACCAGACATTTTCCAGTGCGCAAGCCAGATCGCAAATGCTGGACGCCGCCAGTAGCTGGGCAAGGCGATTTAAACTTCCATGAAGCTTAAACACCTGCTACTGCTACTTGCAAAATGGACCGGCCTGTTCGCACTCAGCAGACGCGCTACTTCTAACCGGCTGCGAATACTCGCCTACCATGGCATCAACACAACCAACCCGCAATTTGGCAATTTTCTGTTCATGTCAGCCGACAAATTTGCAGACCGGATGGCCTTGCTTTCAAAGTGGGGCTACCCGGTAATAGCCTTGGACAATGCGTGGCCCCCAAAGGCTGAGAAACCGTGGCCACCAGGCGCAACGGTAATCACCATAGACGATGGCTGGCAGAGTAGCTGTCAGTACATGATCCCGATTCTTCAAGACCACGGCTACGCCGCTACTATCTACCTAACCACCTACTATTGCATTCACCAGTTTCCCGTCGCGGACGTGGCGCTTTCATATTGCGTTAGAACTACCAAGCTTGGAAGTCAACTCCACATTGCAAAGTATGATTTTGGTCCATATACGATAGACTCAGAAAAGCAACGTGAAAAGCTAGTAGACTTGGCTAGACGCAAGTTGCTTTCTCTGAGAGACGAAGAGCAACGTCAGTCCTTCGTAAGACTTGCTTACGAGTCTTGTGACATGGATTACACGGAGGTTGAAAGAAATCGCGCCTTCCATTTGATGTCTGCAGACGAAGTGGCGACCACAGCATCCGCTAAAATCCGCTTTGAGCTGCACACCCATCGGCATAGAATATCGACCTCAAATTCATTTACCCTTGAGGAGGAACTAGTACAAAACGCAGCAATTATCGAAGGCTTGACGAAACTTTTACCTAAACATTTTTGCTACCCCAATGGCCTCGCGGACAAAAGAGCAAAAGCTGTGCTCTCTGACCTAGCCGTCCAATCTGCCACCACGATGCGTATGGGCTTGGCTAGGCGCGAAACCTGCGGATACGCTATACCTCGTATCACTGATGGCCAGCATGTATCAACGCTCGAATTTGAAGCCGAGATGTGTGGATTTATGGATTCTTTACGCGCTCTTCACCATTCAATAGGTGGTGGAGCAAGACAAGAGAGACTGCCAAAAATGCCAAAGAAGTATTGAATGGTGCTCTCTACAAAAAGGGCCATAGCTTTCGGCATGGGCGCCGGGTATGTAGGCTTGGTGCTGCAGCTCGCGTCTAGCATGATACTCGCGAGACTGCTAACGCCCTCAGAAATTGGAATATATACCGCAGGATTTTCTGTAGTAGCCATCGCACATCTTTTTAGAGACTTCGGCTTGAATCAATACCTGATTCAAGAACACGAGCTCACCTATGAAAAAATCAGCGCGGCTTTTACACTAACAATAATTACGTCTTGGCTTCTAGGTTTAGTTGTATTCACGCTGGCTGCACCGGCCGCCACTTTCTTCGCTGAACCTGGCGTAAAGTCTCTACTGCAGTTGCTATCAATTAATTTTTTTATCATTCCATTCGGCTCGATAACTCTCGCTGTGTTACGAAAGAACCTTAGGTTTGAGGTAACTGCAACTATCGCCTTCATCGCTTCATTGGTGGGCGTCGGAACATCCGTCATAACCGCTATGCAGGGCACGGGTTACATGTGTCTCGCGTACGGATCTATCGCTGAGTGTCTAAGCATGGTGGCACTCTCCGTAATCGCGAGACCGCATGGGCTGCGCTTCGGAATTACACTAAAAGGCAGCAAGAGTATCTTTAAATTTGCATCTACGGTTGGAGCAGCCAATATCATCAGCCGAGTTGGCACAAGCGGCACCGACGCTATAGTAGCACGAGTTATCGGCATGCCAGAACTCGGTCACTTTTCAAGAGCAACGGGAACATTTTCGCTCTTTGAGCGCGTTTTCATTGGGTCGATTAACGGAATCGTTTTGCCCCTATTTTCAAGGGACAGGATGAATCTTGAAGCCTTGCAGGCAAGCTACATCAAATCCGTGGACTACACGCTAGCATTCGCATGGCCATTCTTTGCGTTCTTACTTCTCTATACGGATGAGCTGGTATTCATACTGTATGGTGCGCAGTGGGAAACCGCCGTCCTGCTGGTGAAAACTATTTCGATAGCGGGATTTATCTTACCGCTCATTCTCTTCATCGACAGCTTGTTTATTGCAGTCTCTAGGCCCGATGCGACACTCCATATCAGTCTCGCAACAAATGCTTCAAAATTGTTGCTTGTCGCATTTGCAGCCTGGCAATGGGGCCTGAATGCTGCAATGATCGCGCTGACTGCTTCATTTTTCATCAAAGCGATTATTTCATGCTTTCTACTGAGAAAAATCCTAGCCCTTGATTTGCTGCTTCTCTGCAAATGTGCGGCACGGGCAATGCCACTATTGCTCGGCGCAACACTGCCGCCAACTATCATGACATTGAGCGGCGCCCTATCAAACATGAGCCCTCTTTTCCAGATCGTTGCGCTGGCGCCTGTCGCGGCCATCGGCTGGCTTGCTGCTCTGATCGCGGGTAGACACCCTTTCTCGCTTGAGCTAAATGCGGCAATAAAGGCGATTATGCCATCAAGGGACTAGTTCCTCCCGCAAATTTAGCATTAGCTCGCACGCAGAAATGCATAAGAGAAGTTGAAGTTCAGAAAATATTAGCAATCTTCGATTCATTCATACTGGGAATTTTTCTTTGCTTCCAAAAATTTAACCTGTCGCCATTTCTTGGATCGACTAGATGCTATTCGACCCATCTGGCTAATCAGCTCAACAATAGTCGGCGCTGCTAGGGCAGGATCAGCTAGGAAATATCCAGCTAATTTTTGTGATTCTCGCTGTTTACCATACTCAGGTGACAGTAGCTTAAACACAACCTCGTTAAGCTCACCAGGGTCGCTGAATACCTCTGAAGATTCACGATAGAGAGTGTCGGTAATCGCTGAGTGACATTTGAATTTGGGGTTTCGGTACAGACCCACTGGCTTCATTAGAAGCGCATACTCTACTCTTATAGAACTGTGATCGCACAACATACAATCGGATACCTGCATTAAATCAAAAGGGTTCGCCGTCCGTATGAAAGCCATATTATGGTGTTTGGCCTCAAGCCGCTCACACATTCGCTTGATCCACTCGCCGTCGCCCCCATCACATTGGCCCAAGGTCAACAATCGGGGATGGCAGGTAACGATTACATTGAGGTTCGGATTGTTTTCGCACAATGAATCAATGCACGCTACATCAAGATCTCTAAGAAGAGACATTTTTGTCCAATGTGACGAAATCAGGACCGTGGAGGCGTCGGGGTTGAGGCCTAGCGACGATAGGAGAGTTCCTCTCTCAACCTCTTCCTCGAGAAGAGCGACCAGCTTCGGAGATCCGGATACAAACATTGCTTTGTCAAAGCGACTTGCAATATCGGGGGCCGAATCCCTCAAGCCCCAAAGGTGACCCGGGCCACTAAGGAACGCTAGGTCGATATTAGATTGCCGCAGAACGGTCTCTACAAACGGCACCGAATTTTCTTGCGCCAATTCATTACCAAAAGCACTGCCGTGATCGATATAAACCCCCAAGCTTGGCCACCGTAGCCAGAGATCAAGGCGATCAGTCACAATCACATAGTTCCAGATACCTGTCTGCGCTTGCACCTTGGATACCTCATGTCTCGAAAACAAAACTTGCATCCAATCCGCTGAGAAGATCAGAGGGACAGATTCCTCGTTGACGGTGGCAACCCGAAATCTGGGGTCATGAGCCATAAGCGCAAGGACCGGTGCTTGGTTTAAAAAACCAATTTCATTAACGACTGGGAATAGCACACGAATGGGACCAAAGTTTTCGGATATCCATGCAAAAATTGACCGCGTTATAAAATTATTAAGCATCATGTTACATCCCCACTGAATAGAATAGGCCCTTAACGGGGTCTCAGGTAGTGTTGAAAGAAAAATCCGCCAGGCCCCAATCAAATAAACACTAGCGAATTTATTGATGCAACGATCCGATATTCCTCACCCGGATCGAGGGGCCCGAGCGTGACATGCTGATGGTTTGGAGCAGATAGTCATGATCATACTGCTTGCTTGTGGCCTGGGTCAGGTGTTCAGTCGTCTTGTCCTTCTGCGACTTGTGCAGGTTGCCGAGGTTTTGACACCAACAAAGCATATCGTAGACCAAGGCCTTTCGAAACAGCTGCGCAGCCCTTAATGATATACCGGAATGTCAGGATTTCGTGCTGAAAACTCCCCCCTTTGCTGCAGGTGTGATCAGCAGGATGATCGCCGCTGACGGCGTCAATTATGCTTGAGCTTGACCTTCTCGTTTGCGTTAGAGTCTATGATCTTCTCCTTCCTATCCAATACTCTACATAGAGACTGGCTCGATCATTATCGGCAAATGAGATCATGCTTTAAACAGCAAATGACGCTCGGAGTAAACTTATCTAAATGCATTGATGTAGAATGCGAGACGCTGGCCAGCGTTTAGTACACTACCAGGGAGCCTGTATGGAAGATCGTTCAATCGCTGTCGTAATCCCAGCGTATAATAGTGAGTCCACTCTAACAGAGACACTTACCTCGATTAGAAAGCAATCTGCTCCGCTCGACCAAATTATAGTGGTCGACGACGGATCTATAGACTCAACTCGAGATATCGCAGCAGAGTTCGACAAAAACATTCTACTTATCTCGGTACCGAACGGGGGGCAGGGAAAGGCTAGGGCGATTGCCATTGCTCGATCTTCGACTCGCTACATTGCGCTATGTGACAGTGATGACATCTGGGAGCCCTTTCATATCGAGCGACGCCTAATGCTACTGGACCGGTACCCTCAGGCAGACTTCACTTTCTCGGACTGCTATTCTTTCGGAAATGTGGAATACGGTGGCCATACATTACTCGACGAAGCACCCAAAGGATGGAGAGACGCTTTCACAACGATAGACGATTTAGGTTTTTATCAGTTGAGGACCCCATATCTCGGACTGCTAGCGTTCAACCCGGCTTATCTTTCCGGTGTTGTGTTTCGACGTGAAAGTTATCAGAAAATGGGAGGCTTTCTCAATAAATATAGTCGCTGGATAGGTGAGGATAGCGAATTTACCCGGCGCTTCGCCAGCCTTGAAGGCTGTGATTTCGTCGGCGACACGCAACCTACCTGGGGCTATAGGCGCCACGACTCTAACTACTCAGCTGTGCAGTGGAAAAACATCAAGGCCAAGGCCGACATCCTCGATGAACACTTGCGCCTGGGAGTCGTGCCGCCTCCCTGTATTGAGGCCACCGTATCCGAGCGCGACACTACCCGGGGAATTGCCTTCGACCAGGCGTGCTGGGAGAAGGCTCGCGGCGATGTTGCCCATCTGTACTCCGAGCTTCCGCCAGCGCAGCGCACCGCAAAGAGACGAGCAAAACTCGTACTGGCAAAAGCAGGCGTATTTCTATAGGGAGATTCTTTTCCGGGACAGCATGAGACACCAACATCGGTTCACACGCCTGGCTTTTATCGCCCTGATTGGCGCAGGAGGTATAGCCCTTTTGATTTCCTCAGGACATTTTTTCCGCTGGAAACCCGTTTCAGTAATCTACAATGATGATAAAACCCAACAACCGGCGCTGCGGATGCAGATTTATCCAGCCAGGACCGAGGGCAGCAACCATCCCGCGGTGCTGTTTTTTCACGGTGGTGGGTGGATCACCGGCAGCCCGGACCAGTTCAAGTGGTTCGCGAAACGTTTCGCTGCCTGTGGCATAGTCGCTGCCCTTGTAGAGTATCGCGTACATTCCCGACACGGCACCTTACCCGATCGTGCGGTAGATGATGCATCCACCGCCTATCGATGGATGCAGCGGAACCATGCCAGATTTGGTGTAAATCCCGCGCACATCGCACTTGTCGGAGGGTCCGCTGGAGCTCATGTCGCTGCCGCAAGTACACTCAGCTGCGCCGGCAGTAACGACTGCACCGGTCAGGATACTAAACCGCCCTTCGCCTTGGGGCTGTTGAATCCAGTCCTGGAGCTGACTGTTGCCAATGAGTCCCAAGGATACACGAAAGAAGAACTACTGCTAATTGATGCTCTGGGGCCATCCAAAGCCGCTGAACTGTCGCTTGGCTCCAAACTGGCGCGGGCAGACATACCAAAGCTAGTTATCTACGGCAGCCTGGACCCGCTGTTGCCAACGGCATATCAAGCCGTATCATCACAAGTTGAAGGCTCCAGAGACAGCATACAGCTGTTGATTGCAGCCGGTGAGAAACATGGATTCTTCAACAACGAACCTTGGCGGACAATTGTAGGCAATGCACTGATGGAGTTTTTTCGCTCACAGGGAGCCAATCTTGATTGCGAGTTGGAGACCAATGATGCTACCAGGCTGCAAAAGGCAAGCGACCCTGGCGCCTGATGCAGCTCCCCAGCGCTCTGTGAGCCGCGCGTTGCGTAACCCTCCCAAACTAGGCCAGCGTTTCGAGAGCCTCACCCCGCACCTGGCTCAGCAGTTTCGGTAGACTGGACGAAAACGCCGCCGTGAGCTGTTGTAACTCCTTGTCTGAGAAATTGTCGTGGACCAGCTGCAGGCTCTTCCGGTCGTCGCCCTGAGGGCGCACTCCCAGCTTTACCCGTGAAAAATCCTGCGTCTGGCACACGGTGATGATAGACCTCACTCCGAGATGACCGCCATCACCTCCGCCTCGTCCCACCTTCACTTTGCCAAGCTCGATATCCATGTCGTCATGAATCACCACGGCGCGGCGCAATTCTTCCGAACCCAACATATGACGAATTGCTTCCCCAGAGTGATTAATGGACGCACCCGGCTTCACCAGCAGGAGCCGTACGCCCAGTAGCAATCCCTCGGCGAATTGCCCGGAAGATGCGTGCTCCCAGGTCATGCCATGTTCATGAACCAGTGTATCAAGCACGAGATGCCCAGCATTGTGCCGCGTTAGCCGATATTCTTCACCCGGATTCCCCAAGCCCACCAGGACAATACACTCTTCGCCAACGGCGACCACAGGCGGCGGGTCACCGGTTTTGCGAACCATTGCAGGATCTACATTGGAAGCTCTTTCAAAGTCGTACAGCCTCGGGCAGCTTGTACAGAACTGCGTCTTGCCACACCGACTCTCCCAGCAAGCAATGGGATTCTCCCGGTCAAGAATCAATCGCACCAAGTGATCCATACGAGACGACCCCTTGAGCAACACCAGGTCTCCCCGGCGCAGGTTCTCGCGTAGAAACACCGCCGCTTCACGCAACTCGCCGAAACCATGCAAGCGCTGCCGCTGTTCTCGCGTCGCCCTTTTCGTTGCCCGATAGGCATTTGCCCCGACAAAAATCACTTGATCGGCAATTTCCAGGGCCCTTTCTGCCACCCGAGGGTAGAGCTTGGATGCTGAGCGGGAGTAGTCCGAAAGGGTACCTATCACCATTACCTTGCGCGGGGCTGTCGCATCTTGCATGAAAGTCATGGGGGCATCCAGCGACCAAAGAGGCGCTTTCCAGTCATCCCTTAGAAACGTGACACCATCACCGCCCCTCACGACCTGCATCCGTCCCTCACTGGGCTCGACCTCCTGCAGATTGGCGCCAGCCTCGTGCAAGGTCAGGCCCGCGGCTAGCGCGACTGCGAGGGCACAGAGTGCCGGCAGCGCAAGATGTTCGCCGTGAAGCTTGGTGATCACGGTATATTGTTCTCCACTGTACGCCAGCTTCATCGCCAGTGGTTGTGGCCATCTGGACTGGCACTCCAACAGTCGCAGAGTGGCACCCTCACCGCGCCCCACCCAGATGACTTTGCCGCCCCATCGCTGCCCCCTCTCCCACAATAGGGGATCGTCGCTGTTGAGAACCGCTACTCCATCTTTCCCCAGGGCCTCGATGAGCCGAAACTTCTCGGTGGCAATTTCCTCGAGCCCAAACGCCGAACGGGCATGCTCTCGCTGAATGAGAGTGACGACGGCAATACGCGGCCTAATCAACCTGAGGGGCCAGTCCATCGCCCGAGGCTCTCCGCCGTGGATCTCCACTACCGCATAGCGATCACCGGGACGAACAGAGGTAACGGTCTCGGCCACCTTAGCGGCCTCATTGCAGGAATATTCAGTCTTGGTGACGGGGCCGGTACAGGCCAGAATGCCGGCACACAGATCCTTGGTCGTGGTTTTCCCCGCAGTCCCGGTGATGGCGACAAACTCCACCTTACCCAGCACGGGCCGTTTCAGCAGCGCTCGCCCCATGGCCACAGCAAATTCTGCCCGCCAGCGTACACTGGCGATGAGGTCTCTGCTGCGGCGGATCAAAGCGGACGTTGTCATCTGTAGTGATCTCGGTGCTAATATAAAAACTTGTCAATATCGAACCAGTATGCCCGATTGAACGCAGTCAACGCGAGAACATCCTCTTGAAAGCTCCGCCGAAGCAGCCGTCCAGCTCGACCATCCTTGACATAATACGCCAGTCCAGGAAGCGAGCAAGTGAGGGCCACTTGCCCGCCAGCAGGCAATTCGCAGAAATGCTTGTATTGAAACTCATGCATGGTTTGGGGCCGCGCCACTACCATGTAGCCAGATACTGGCGTAGGCACCTGCCCTGGCAATTCAAGACTGGATTTTGGACCTACAAGAAGTTTCGGGAATTGGTGCGGACACTCAACCCCCTCGAATACCAGAAGCTTTCTCAGAATAAAATCAGTGAGAAGGCGATTTTGCAACTGCTCGGAGTTCCTACACCCCAATTCATCGGCCGCCTACATCGCCATCGGGGAATGACCGGAGATGGCTCAACACTGGTCAGTGCAGAGGATTTAACAAAACTGCTGCAGTCAGCACCACGGATTGAGAGGCTATGCTTCAAGCTGGTAGAGGGCTATGGCGGCACAGGCTTTTGTGCAGTCAGTGTGGGCAGAGGACCGAACTTGACTTTAACACTGCTCGATACCCACCAGGAATTAACGGCCACGCAACTCATTGACGACGTTCTTCAGCTGCAGTTCGGGCCAGACTATATCGTCGAAGAATACATCCTGCAGCATTCCGAGCTTGCCAGATTCAACCATTCAAGCGCCAACACTCTCAGGATCTGGGCCATGAGCAAAGACGGTGCAAGTACCGTGTTGGGGGCATTCTTACGTGTGGGCCGCCGCGGAAGCCTTGTGGACAATACCAGCCAAGGGGGAGCGGCATTTCCCATAGACATCACCACGGGCGAAATAGGCACTGGTCTTAACCTGAATATTTGGAATGAAACATTCGAGAGCCACATAGACTCGGGGGAGGTTATAACTGGCGGTAGACTTCCTTTCTGGCAGGATTCAGCCAGGCTGGCGATAAGGGCGATTGAAGCCGTTCCCAACCTTCAATTTGCCGGCATCGATATTGCAATTACTCCTCATGGCCCGGTAGTAATCGAACTCAACGCAGAACCCGACCCGACAGGCGCTATTGTTTTCGACCGGCCCCACGATGAAATATTCGGGTGACGCTATTGCCCAATTCCACGCCGGAGTAAAAATCCATGACCAATGGGGCAGATCAACCTCGCGTCCAACTATTTTGCTTCCTGCATGATGAATTATACTGGACTGTGTTCATGTCTTTTATGATGCTCCCACCATGGCCCATTGCAACTCGAAGTCCCAATGAAACTGGATGTACAGGAATATTGCAATCTTGCTCTGTTACCGGCCCCCGGCGCCGACTATGCCGCTTTGCCACCCCGTTTACTGGCTGCAGAGAGGGCTTTGTCGACAAACAGTAAAGAAGGAGCGTTCACTCACAATAAACAGTTACTCAGCTTTCTCGTGCGCAACTTCTCCCCAGACAGTCCGCCATGGAAGCTGCCAGAAAGCGTTAGCAGGCTGTATGCTGTTGAACTGAGAAGACTCGAATACGAAAACAATACACAACCCCCTGATTATTTCAGCTTTCAAAACGATCCTTTTCGCAAGGACATCGCCATTTTGCTCCATAGACTGGTCCCCTTTGGGGCGGAGTTTGCAAACCCCTATTCGGGACTTCCACGTTCACTTGCTGTACGCCGAGGGCCGGCACAGCTAGTCAGGTTTTTGCAAGCCGTATTGGCCAGTCGCGGAATTCGGCCGTTTCTGGAGCTTCATATGCACCCCCACGTCGTGGAGCACTTCCATCCGGCTGGTTGGATAGAGTGCTACGAACATTTGGCCGACTTTCTGGATCTGAACCCACAATTTCGCGGAGTACAAAGCACGAGCTGGTTTCTGGACCCGGCTCTTGCGTCGGTCAGCCCGCGCCTGGCCTATCTCAGGGAAATTCCAGTGCAGTGTGGCGCGTATATTTTGTTCGCAGGCACGGACAAAGAAGGCAGGTCAGGAGCCTTGGCAACCTCGCCCACCCGGCGGCGCTTGCATGCGGCCGGCGACTATCAGCCGCGAATTTTCACCAGAATCTGGCCAAGATCACGCATCTTGCAGCGGCAATGGCGGCAACTCCAACCCACTTGCGACGGCATGAACTAGCGGGGCGCCTAGCGGGGCGCGCCGGAATCCAACCATTCGGCCAGGCTCCGCAATTCAGGCGTAGTGATACCCACCGGATGATTCGGGCCGAAGTCGATATCATCAGCAAATGTGGCGTCAGTGCGCCCATCTGTCCGTTGATTCGCCGCCTTCCAGTAAAGCAGGCTCTCACGGGCGAACATGTTGTTCACATACTTGCTGGTATAGGGGCGGTGCAGACCATATCGACGCCTAGGGTCTGTCGTCTCGCTCACCTGAACGCGTCTTTCAGGCGGTACTGACTCTTGGAAAAAGTCCCATACCAGTTTGTCGTAATCCATTAATGGCACATCATCAACATGGCAGGAAAGGCAACGGCGCTCAAACATGGGCTTGATGTTGTTCTCGTAGCCAGGCACCTGCCGAGCATCCAGCAGCCGGACGGGCTCCGCAGCGAACGCCAGCGATACATTGTAGGCACGCCCCGGGCTCGAGTGCTGGTGACATCCCGTACACACGCGCTTCTCACCCGGACGCAAAGACTGGGGCACCTGATCACGCTTGATCACACGCCCTTTGGCATCTACCCCCGCCATCAAGAAAGGCACATCGCAAGGAAGTTGCGCCTTGAAAGAGCCATCCGCGAGCAGCGGCACATCCCCGAGCAGAGCCAGACGGTTCCCGATTGAATTCTTGAACTCGGCTTTATCCGACCGGTTGGGAAACACCTTCCAGAAACGAATTGCAGTCAGTTCGTCGGCCGGCAAACCATCGATCTCGCCGCCGTTGTTCGCGGCTGTCACATAGTTGTTGTTGAAATCGTATGGCCGCCGGGGCTTGGTCTCCCCAGTCAGCGCATCGCTGCTTGCAATCTGGCAGCTGCTGTCATGCGTCGTCATTGGTACGGGGTTCTCTACGCTGCGCGCCCTGACGACCCGGGCACCGAATTCATGCCAATCGGGATGATCCACCACCTTGACGAGGTCCTGCATGTTCCGGGACGGCAGCACCGTAGTATGATACAGCCCGACATCGCAGGCACGCTTCTCTGGCTGTTCTACTACCGCGCGCTGGAAGCTCTGTACTGTCCCGGAGACCTGGGTGCAATATCCGCGCCCGACCGTCAGCAGCAGCTGGTCGCCGTCCATGCCCTCGGGGTAACCAATTTTGCCAAGAAATTCACCGTTTTCCGTGAACGAGGGCTCATCATTCGACTTCGACCAATCAGCTACATTATAGATGCCGCGAGGCAGGAAGCTGGGCAACGCACCCTCAACTCCGACGGGCTCCGGGGGCCAGCAGAACACGTCACCCAGCCCCAGATTGTTTCCACGATAGTAGTTTGCGACGCAAATGTCGCCATTGAGTCGTTGGCCCAGAAAGTGGAGGGCCTTCATGGTCTTGGTCCGACCAGTGCTCGCCTGAATGGATGTTCGGTGTGCGCCCAGAAGCGCGGTCATATCCCCGCCGCGCGCATCCATATCCATGACCACCCAGAAGTTATCCAGGGTGCCGGGCCAATTGATACCGCCATTGGTACTGCTGTATGCGAGATTATGGCTCAACCAATGTGAGCCATAGGCGACCCTTCCACTGGCAAGGAGGTAGGGATGCATTGCGGTGGAAACTTCGTGTGGTGTGACATTGACCGCGTTGCGGCCGTCCGCATCGGCGATATATAGCTGAGTATGTGGACGGTTGTTGGGTGAAATCCAGTGCATCCAGGGCTCTCGAAAGCGCTGCCGGCTGGAGGCGAACATGATCCGGCCATCAGGCAGCCAGGTCGGGGACACATCAAACACACCTGGTCGGTGCGCCAGGGGTGTCACGATACCGGTCTCAAGGTTCACCACATGCAAGCGCGCTTGCGTTGCACCAGAGAGCACTCGATTAGGCAATGTGACTCCATCCCACCAGCCGTTGCCAAGCCGCTCGCCATAGTACACCGAGAACAACACTCGCTCGCCATCCAGTGACACAGCGGCATCAAGGGGCACGCAGGGTTCTGCGCGGCCCCGACAGTCAAACAGAAGGCGCTCACTGCCATCCGGGTTGCGAAGGATCAATTGTCCCGGAGCATTGAATCCACTGAAAACACGCCGCGTATCAGGCAATGCGTCCCAGACATCGGGGCTCTCAAGCCGAAACTCCGTTCCATCACGCAGCGTCACTGTGGCGGGGCCACGCGTACGTGGTACGCGCGTGTAGACCACGGGAGTCGTCAGCCTCGCAGAAGGGTCACCAGGAGCAACTACGCTATCTTGCGGTACCGGCTGCGATGGAAGAATGGTGACCGGCGCAGGATTGGACGGCGGAGTACTCCCTTCAGGGGGAGCAAGCGTGGGAGCTGGAGGCGGCGTGGGTGCAGAAACTGGGGACTCTGCGGGAGCATTCTGCGCACCAAGGCGAATGCGGACGTACTCGGCCCAAACCTCCGCAGCCTCCCCGGAATAACGCTCGATATAGATTTGCTGCCCGAGGGCACTTCCTGCCAACCATAGACCTGCAATCAGTACAGTACGGAAGAGCATTGTTGTTACGTTTACAGACACCAGTGGCCTCTGGGCGTTAACTCAAGATTAAACCGCGAGTCTAGCACAAGCGCACCTATGTGCCGCTAATGTCGCTGTCTGGCGTTCAAAGCCATCCGGATAAGGTACTTCGCGCGATTTTTGTCCCAGGGAGTAAAGCGAGGCAACTCGAAACGAGAGGTCGCAGGAGAAGACACGCCCCAATTCGTGGTTACCGCAGCCACGAAGCCTGCGTCACGCACCAGATTGGCATCTAGTTGCCGGTAATCCTGATCCCTGCGGCCATTGGGGTACGCAAAAAAATTGACCGGTTCGCCAAGTATAGCCTCAAGATCCACCTTGCATTGTGCGATTTCGCTCCGAGCCTCGTCCTCATCGAGCGACGCCAGTATCGCATGGGAAACCGTATGGCCACCAATTTCCACGCCTCTGCGCCTTAACTCTTTCAGGCCTTCATGTGTCAACATGAGTCCACTGCTGTCGACATTCGCCGCCTCCGTCAGATATCGTACAACCTCCGAGCGCTGCTCCAGCGGGAGATATTTGCTATCGCGGATTATTCCCGTGGCCGCATGGAGACGGCTCGGTTCATCTCCTATATCAAACTCGCCCAAGCCAACCGTACGCAGATCCAGTGGACCCGGCCTGATCACCCGGAGTGCCTCGACAATACTGTCGTTCCACATCTGCCCGCCCGAGAGAAAGCCCGAGCTGACAAATACCGTGGCGGCAAACCCAAAACGCTCCAGCACCGGTAGCGCGACAGTCAGGTTGTCGGCATAGCCGTCATCAAAAGTGATGCACACACTGCGGGGAGGCAGGCATCCCCGCTCCAAGTGCTCGAGCGCATCGCGAAGTGAGAGCACGTTGAAGTGATCCCGAAGTAAACCCATCTGCCACTCAAACTCTCTGATTGTAATTTCGCCCGGACGCATACTGTCGATCTCAGGCAGAACTCGATGGTATATCAGGATAGATAGTCCCTGCGCGCCACAAGCGCTCCACAAAGCTCGGTATGCAATGTCCCGAAGTGATTTCATGTGCGCTCTACATTTGCGGACGCTACAGAGCGTCCTCCCCGCCTCGGTGTAGGATTGGACGTACTGCCAGGCCAACCAGACGAACTTGCAGACGTCTCGGTGGACAAATTTTCATTGACGAGCAATTCATTCCGCCGAAGCGTCATCACAGCTATGATCCCCAAGACCGTATAAAGCAAGTCAAAATAAGCCAGACTGACATTGGCACCCGTTATTCCGTATCCGACCAGGGATAGCGTAAGAAATCCTGCCAACTTGTTGTACCAAACGACTTGATGTGCCCTGCCTAACGCGACATTGCGCAGGTTGTTCAACAGCGCCAGCGCGAGCATCGACAAGAAGATAAACAAGCCCACAAAGCCATGATCGCCCAAAACCTGAAAATAGATATTGTGCGCGGCCTTGCTGCCGCTATCCTCTGGTATGGGTGGAGTTTCCAGGATTGAGAATTTTGGAGTGAAGGGCGCGTAGTAGTTCCATATCCGGCCGTCAAGAACTGCCTTGAAGCCACCGCCTGTCAACGGATGGTCCAGCGCGAGTAGAGTGGATATCTTCCAGGCCCACAGACGCCCTATGAAAGAGCTGTCTTCTTCCGCGGCGGTCGCAATTGTTGCCTGTCGTTCGCGCCACTCTTCAGGGGTACTCTGGTACAGCACCGGAAGGGCCAATAGCGCCACAATGGCTAGAGGAATCTTGTAACGTGACCGCAGCCAGAAAGCCACTGCCAGAATGGTCAGCCCGATGAACCCTCCGCGGGAACCGGTTCCCACAACACTCACCACATTGAGGAGGAGTATTCCCCAGAGTCCCAACCTCACCGTCTTGTGCTGCGTAACCTGAATTAGATAGACCACCAAGGGAATACACATATTGATAGCAACCGCGAAATCATTGCGGTCGGCTATGATGCCGGCGCGCCCCGAGATCATATGGCCGCCACCGGAGAGTATGAACTTCACCGCTTCCATTGCCGCATACGAGGAGATCGCGAGTACGATCGCCCAGACCAATGTATCGATGTGCAAGCGTTTACGCACGGCGAGCGTGATAAAGAAAAACAGCATCAACACTTTGATGAACTGGTTCCAGTAGTCCCAGACCATGTCAGGATAGGTGTTCAAGTTGACACTGGTCGTAACCAGAGTCCAGAGGCCAAAAAGAAGGATCCAGACACCAAGGCCATTCACTTTGATGTCCTTGTTACGGGTCGCAAAGATATACGAAAGTGCGGTGACCACCACGATAGTGAGATTCAATCGGAAATTCTGCGAAAATCCGAAGGCCCAGTAGGACGGCGCCATCAGGGCTATCCAGATCCAGGCGGCGACACCGAGGTACGGGCGCTTGAACGAGTAGACAATCGCAATAAAAAGGAATAAAACCAGCAACAGGTCGCGCATCAGTCCCTGTCCTGCCTGTCGGCCCACCAAAACAGGTAGCACACACAACAAATAACCAACAACAAATACAAGCTATCGATCATACCGCGGAGACTCTACTCACGACATACCGGAATTTTCCGGAAGATTCACGCTTGAGAGCGCTCACCTCACTCACTTCGATCACTACCTCCTGCCCCAAACGCGCCTGCAAGCCCTGTCGAATTTCTTCTATCATGCCCGCCGTCAAAAACTCTCTGGGAACCACTTCCACCCGCGTCAACGCCACTGACTCCTGCACAATCCTGAAATTCGCCACTCCCGCCATGTCACGCAGTACATAGATGAGAGCGAGACCATGGAGAATGGTGCCATCCGACGCAGTCACAAAATCCGTGGTGCGCCCTTCCACGCTGGCAAGCACCGGCAGGCCGCGGCCACAGGCGCAAGGGCGCTCACTCAAAGTACCAATATCGCCGGTGCGGTAGCGCACGAAGGGAAACTCGCTGGTGAACAGGTGTGTAACAACGATTTCGCCGCTTTCACCAGGAGGCAGGATATTGCCTGCCGCATCGACAATTTCCAGAACCATATCCTCGGCGGTAATGTGCAGGCTGCCCTCCGGGCAGGCATGGGCAATAAAACCCGCATCGCGGCCACCGTAGCCATTCGCTACCGGACAGCCAAAAGTCCGCTCAATCGCTTCCCGCTGATGATCATACAACCGTTCGGAGGTGACAAACGCCACCCGGATGCCTAGCCCATCCAGGGCAATGCCCTGCTCCCCGGCAAACTGTGCAATAAGCGCCAGGGACGAGGGGTAGCCAAATAACATTTTTGGCCGGAGCTGGCGGATCCGCTGCACAAATTTCCGCAGGTTGGCCTGCGACATCTCGAAGGCCGACAGCAGCTCTGTGCGAAACAGCATGTCCCGCAAAAGGCGCACCCGGTCTTGGGAACCCAGCTCGATGGGAGACCCCCAGACCACGATCTCGCGATCGCCTATGTCCACGCCCCACCAGCGTGTGGCACGGCGCTTGGCCGCCACATCGTGGCTGACACGTTCGTTGCCCAAGTAAAAGATCAGCGGCTCGCCACTGGAGCCGCCGGTGTTGAAGCGCTTGAGACCACGTGCATCCCGGGCCTTAAGTCGTTCCGTGTGGGCGCGGATGGTGGCCTTGTCCAGAAGAGGCAGGCGCTGAAGATCGGCCACCGAACGCACCATCTCGGGATTAAAGTCCAGCTCGGCAAATAGCGCACCATAGTACGGAACCGTACGGCCGATCTTCACCAGGAAGCGACGCAGATTAACCAGCTGTAGCTGCGCCATCTCGTCGGGCGCTAGCCACTGGGACTGTTCCATCGCCCTGTGCACGGCGACGGTATCGTGGCCTTTGAGCTTTTCGTGCAGGGGAAACAACAATCCTGCAACAGCCTTCTGGTAAAGGCTCATGCAGCGGCTCCCTGCTGCCGGTCCGCCACCGCCGCATAGGCACTCAGCCACTGCTGGCGCACCGCTGGCCAGCTATACTGCGTAACGTCCTCCAGGCCATTGGCACGCAGTTTCTGCTGCAATTGCGCGTCTCCGCGGAGCCGCAGAATCGCGTCCGCCATGGCGACCGGATCATTGGCCGGCACCAGTAGAGCGGTGTGTTCGTGTCGCACAATGAAAGGCACACCGCCGACATCGGTAGAGATCACAGGGACACCGCAGGCCAGTGCCTCAATCACCGAATTTGGCATATTGTCCACAGTGGTCGGGTTAAGCATAGCGTCAGCCTGAGCGTAAAGCCCAATAATACCGCTCCTGTCCAGGCGGCCCTCGAACTGTACGGCGGTAGCGATACCGAGCTGACTGGCGAGGGATTTCAGCTCCGTTTCCTGGGGCCCGCTGCCGGCGATGCGTAGCTGCGTATCCGGTGCTTCGTGCAATACTGATGCAAAAGCTCGCAAGGCGGTTTCTATGCCGTAGATTGGTTCCAGATTGCGAGTGATCACGAGAGTGAAGGCGCCAGCATTGTCTGCTGATTTCGGCCGGGGCCGAAACAGGCTTAGATCAACGATATTGGGAATCACCCGAGTCTGATGCCCGTAGCCCGCAAATACCGCTCGCAGGAAGCCCGAGGGCACCGCAATCAGGGCGGCCTTTTTCAGAGAGGGATCAACCCAGCGCCAGGACTGCCGGAAATACTCGCTGGCCTCGCCTCCCCGGTAATTAACGATCACTGGACAGCGGCGCCGTGCAGCCAACCACAGCACTGGCGCCGCAAACAGCTGCCAGGACCAGCCGGAATTGGCCATCAGGTGAATGACATCCACCCTGCCCGCAAGCCGCCACACGGCCAGCAGGTAGGGTAGCAGGCGGAATACCGCTCGCACGCCGGGCAGATGCTCGACAAAAGCCGGCCGATAGGGTGCATTGGTCGCTACCCTACTAACCCGCAAACCCTCTCCCTGCAACAACCGACCCAGTTGCTCAGTCTGCATGGCCATGCCACCATTCGGAGGTGGAATTGGGCCCACCAACCCAAGGTGCAAAGAAGCTCCCGTCATACCAGACCGCCATAAACCTGCTGATAGCGCCCCACACTGGCCGCCCAGGTGCGCTCCTGCTCCACAAACGCGCGCCCACGGTCGCGCATCGACCGCCAGTCATCCCGACGGGCCAGCAGGTCATTCACCGCCGCCGCCAGTGCGTCCGCGTCACCCGCGGTAAACAGCATGCCGGTATCGCCGTGGCGCACCAGTTCCCTATGGCCTCCCACATCCGATGCCACTACCAGCCGCCCCTGGGCCATGGCCTCCAGCGGCTTCAATGGCGTCACCAGATCCGTCAGACGCATGGGCAGGCGTGGGTAGGCGAAGACATCCACCAGATTGTAGTAGTCCTGAACCCGTTCGTGGGGCACCCGGCCGGTAAGGATGACCGCTTCTTGCAAATCGAGTTTCGCAATGGTCGCCCTGATCTCCGCTTCCTGCGGTCCGCCACCTACCAGCAGCAGGCGCAACTCAGGATGCTGGCACTGCAACGCCGGCAGGGCCTGCAACAACAGGGGTATCCCCTCGTAGGCATAGAAGGAGCCAATAAAGCCCAACACCGTCTTTCCCGTCAGGCCGAGTTGCTCTTGCAGTTCGGACACGGCGGGGGCACCAAAGGTAAAGCTGTCGGTATCGACCGCGTTCGGTATGACCGTAATCTTGGCGGCATCTATGCCCCGCCCGGCGATTTCAGCTCGCAAACCCTCACAGATGGTAGTGACGGCATCGGCGCGCCGAAAAACGCGCGTTTCAAGCGCTCGTGTGACGCGATATCGCGGCCCCCACTCCCGACTGGTGCCATGATCCACCGCGGCATCTTCCCAAAAGGCACGACACTCATAGACGACCGGCAATCCAAGCTCACGAGCAGCGCGCAGCGCCGCCAGGCCATTCAACGCTGGCGAGTGCGCGTGTAGGATGTCCGGCTTCTCAATCGCTGCCACCTCCACAATGCGCTGCGCCAGCGTTGTCACCACCTCCCACTGGTCAAGCACGGGCAAGCGGGACAGCGGGTTGTTACCGGGGCTTGTGCGGTAGAAGTGCAGGCCATCGACGGTTTCTTCCGCAACCTCACTCACACCCTGCTTGAGCCCGGTGACGTGGGCTGTGTGCCAGCCCAAGGCGCGCTGGCCCCGCAGAATATTGCGCGTGCGGAACGTGTAACCACTGTGCAGCGGTATGGAATGATCGAGGATATGCAGAATACGCATCGGGCCTCCGCTCACGCTGCTACCACAAACTGGTCATCACGCACCGTGGCCTGGAACATCAACAAGGTCCACAGCGGAGCACTGTGATCGCGTCGTCCGGACTGGTGCTCATCAACCAGCCGCGCCAGATACTCCTGATTGAACAGCCCGGTCGCCGCGAGGCCGCCGGACTCCAGCAGATCCTTCCGCACACGCGCTTTGAGCGGACCGCGGAACCACTTGGCCAGTGGCACACCGAAGCCCATCTTGTCGCGGTACAGCACATCCTGCGGCAGGCGGGATTCGAGTGACTTCTTCAGGAGGTACTTTCCTTCCTGGCCGCGCAGCTTCCACTCGGGGGGCAAACCGGAAACCCATTCGGTGAGCGGATGATCCAGCAGGGGCACACGCACTTCCAGCGCATGGGCCATGCTGGCGCGGTCCACCTTCGTCAGGATGTCGCCCACCAGGTAGGTTTTCATGTCCAGATACTGAATCATCGACAGCGGATCATCGGTGGGACTGTTAGCCGCATGTTCATCAAATACGCTGTGTACCGAGTAGCCCTGCAATTCGCGCTTGAAGTTGTCGCTGAACAGCGCAGCACGCTGCTCTTCGCTGCAGATCGACACCGAATGCAGGTAGGCCTGCACCGAGTTTCGCGCCAGCGCCTGGAAGGTTGTTTTTGCGCGGAATACCCGGGGCGCCCAATCCGCCTTGGGATACAACCGGCCAAGGGCGCCAAAGACGGGTCTGCGCAAGCCCAATGGCAGCGCCTGCCGCAAGCGCTCTTCGTGCATATGCCAGCGATAGCGCCGGTACCCCGCAAAATGCTCATCACCGCCATCACCGGAAAGCGCCACCGTCACCCGTTTTTTGGCCAGCTGACACACACGGTAGGTCGGAATCGCCGAACTGTCCGCGTAGGGCTCGTCATAGAGCGCGGCAAGCTCATCAAGAAGATCAAAGTCCTCGCTACTGACGATTTCCTGAAAATGGTTGGTGTGATAACGCTCTGCGACGCGCGCGGCATACTCGGTTTCATTGAACTGCTTGACATCAAACCCGATAGCGCAGGTGTTTACGGGGTCGCTCTGCAGTTCCGCCATCATCGCCACAACCGCGCTGGAATCCACCCCGCCCGAAAGGAAGGCACCCAGCGGCACTTCGGCCACCATGCGCACCTGCACCGCCTCGCGCAGCCTGGCGATCAATTCGGCCTGCAGATCGGCCTCGCTCGCCACCGCTACCGGCTTGAACGGAATATCCCAGAACTGTTTCTGTGCGGGCACGGGTTCGCCATGGCGGAACAACATCGTGTGGCCGGGACGCAACTTGAATACATCGCGATAGATGGTTTTCGGCTCCGGCACATAACCCAGTGCGAAATAATCCTCGACAGCCTGTGGCTGCAGCGCGCGGGGCAGCCCGGGGTGCGCCTTGATCACCTTGAGCTCGGAACCGAATATCAGCTGGCCATCTGCCAGTACGCTGTAAAAGAAGGGCTTGATGCCGAACCGGTCCCTGGCGAGAAACAGGCTGCGGGCATTCGAATCGTACACGGCAAAGGCGAACATACCGCGGAAACGCTCTACACAGCGCTCACCCCAGGCTTGCCAGGCATAGAGAATGACCTCGGTGTCACAGTGCGTGCGAAAGTGGAAACCGAGCGCTTCCAACTCACTGGCAAGCGCTTTGAAGTTGTAGATTTCCCCGTTATAGACAACACAGAGTGTGTTATCCGCACTGAACATGGGCTGCTGCCCACTGGCCAGATCAATAATGGACAGCCTGCGGTGAGCGAGGCCGACCCCAGGCGCCAGGAAAACACCGCCCTCATCAGGGCCGCGATGAAACTGGGTCTGATTCATGGCTTCGAGCAAAGCACGATCCGGCTCGCGCTGCTGGGTCAGATCAAAAATACCGGCAATGCCACACATAGTCAGGTCCTGAATACTGGGAAAAATCGGCTTGATCGGCAATTCATTTAGCCGAAACCTCCCGAGGTGAATCGTCCGTTGAGCGACCAGCGGTACGAACAAGATCACGGACCCTGTCAATTGGCGATTGCAGTGCTACAACCACGACCTGTGAGACCGCCAATGTTACTATCACAGCTATTAAAAATGGCACTGGTGACGAAAGATCGGCAGAGAAACCAATAAGCTGAAAGAAAGCAATACAAAGAAAACCAACCTGAAAATGCATCAAGTAGATGGGATAGCTTAAATCCCCAACCCACTTGTCGATCACCTTCGCTGAACCCTGTAAATCCACAAACGAAAGGGCCAGCACAAGAAAAGAGCAGATAACGAAACTGAGGTAAAATCCGATATTCTTCCAAACCAAGAAATTTACAAAAAAGGAGTTCAGGATAAAGCATAGCGAAAGTGTGGCTAGTATTGATACCTGATTCCTGATTACAAATGCTCGAAAGCGATGGCGTTGAAAGAATATTAATGCTCCCGTGGAAAAAGGCAGGCTGGCAGCGGCAAAAGAAAAATATGTGTCTGACCACGGGAAAAATGGCGAGCTTGCAGTTACATGATAGAGGACACTGCAGAAGAACCAGACAATAACGAGATTCATACTTCTCGACAACCCAAATCCTATAAGAGCGTAGAAGAACAACTCTACTGTCAAAGCCCATGCCGGCGGAGAGAGACGGGCAGAGCTCAGATCTGGGAACAAAATAAACGCATTCTTGACTATTTCGTTGAATGTACTCGGGTAACGCATTGCACTATGAAAATCAGTAATCGTGCTCACTCCGAAAAGAAACATCAGACCAAGAGTAAACAAACATGCGACCCAATAAACGGGGTAGATCCTGAGACCACGATTAACTGCATACCGAAAAATACCCTGAGACGAAAAACCGTAGTTATGATGCATTATTGCTGTCATCAGGTAACCGCTAAGAATATAAAAGCCAAAGACAGCATATTTGCCTACTACAGGAACCTCTCCCAGATGCTGGAGCACTACCAAAAGAGCAAGAACTGTTCTATATATTCCGAACACCTGATTACGCCTCGAGACTGATCATCGAATGCAAACTAAATACACGGTAAAGGCAAATTAGAAATGCATGCATTTCATCGAGCACCAGTGGTGCCTAGTAGTACGTCGTAAACTTCTAAGTACGCGGCGACCGTGGCCTCCCAGTCAAAATCCCGTTGTACACGCCGCACAGCGGCGTGAGCCATTTGCTCGCACTGCGCGGGGTCTTCGACTAGTGTCAGTAGTGCATTCGCCAATGCTGTTACATCACCCACCGGGACCAGCAGTCCAGTAACCCCATCCTCCACCAGTTCTGGGTTGCCACCTACACGAGTGGCGACAACAGGCAAACCACTGGCCATGGCCTCCAGAACAGTGTTGGAAATGCCTTCACCCAGAGAAGGCAATACGAACACATCCAGACACGCTAGCAGCTCAGGTATGTCGTCCCGGTCACCAGCCATCCAGACGCTGCCCTCTATCCCCAGTTCTGCAATCAGGTTCTCCAGCGCGGAACGTTCGGGCCCATCGCCGACGAGTATACAGCGCAGGCTGTTCCTTTGCTGAGGGCTCGAACGCAAGACCTCGGCAAAAGCGAGCAGAAGGGTCCTTTGGTCCTTTACCTCCGCAAGCCGCCCTACAGTACCGACGACTCTACACCCCGTGCCACCCCAAAAGCCTTCGGGCATACCCGACACTGCGATCTCTGCGGTGCCGCTTGCGAGACAAGAATCGCCATTTTGCATGTTCCGCGGCGAAAACCTGTCATGCGCCACCCCGTTGTATATCTGCACGACTTTGTCGTCGGGGATGCCCACAGCGGTAACCAACCAGTCAGCAAGGTCACGGCTGACCGCGATGAATCGATGGATCAACGGGCTCAGGGCCCTACGCAACAGCTTGTACTTGGAATTGCTGCCATCAAGGTCACTTACATCCCTGCCATGCTCACCGTGCACCCGCTTACAGCCCGTCAACAATAAACCCAACGCCTGCGTCTCAAGGGCAGCAAGGTTACGCGTGTGCACAATAGCAGGCCGCAAGCGACGTAGCGTACGCCACAATCGCCAATACATACCCAGGTCGTGCCCCGGTTTTTTGTGCAGCTCAATTACCTCAACGCCGGGCACCCTGATTCGCCCCGCAAACTCTTCACTACGCGTCAGGCAGATAATGGTGTGCCGATACCGCTCGGGAGGGCATCGATTGATAATGTTTATCAAACCATTTTCCAGACCACCGGTGCCCAATGCAAAAATAACATGGACAACAAGAGGCGGGGTGTTAGTGCTCGCGGTCATTTCTTATTCAGCGCATCTTCTATGTTGCGTAGATGGCTATGCATAAAATTCTCAAGCACACGGCGTGACTCATCCTTATCCTTTACCAAAGGAGTCGCAAGGAAGAGCCGGCTTCCCACTCTACGACCTTCAAAGAGAACTTGCTTGGCTTCCAAGACTTTTACGCGGTACGGGTTGGCTGTGTATTCGCTGCCAACCCTATAGAAGCTCCAAACGAGTAGTCTCAGTTGTTCCGATGATTTCGCCAGTTCGGCTTCATCAACATAAATGTCCTCTACACCCACGTTGACTTGACGTGTCTGCTCTTTGACCAAGCGCCAAAGAGATCGATCTATTCTCCAAGCCTCGCCGCTACTAACTAACTCGGCACCTGGTACCTGATTCAGATATTGGTATAGCCCTACCATAACTATTGACTCACCAAGGTAGTATTCATGCGTTACTCGGTCTGCCCCATTCTGATTTGGAAGCCATTCCCACTGTGGATCCTTGGTAATGATCCAACCGGGAGCAGGCTTCGCCGGCTGCAATGCTTGCGCACTCTCCAACTGGTTTGAGGCAAAAACGCCTGAGAATCCTGGCGCCGCAATGAGCACCAGCAGTAACAGCAGGAGTACTTTCGGCTGGGAGAAGGACGTGGTGCGGTCAACAAAAGTGTTCCCAGCGTCACTTTCGCTCACCAGGAATTGGGGCTCTGCTTCTTGCCAAAAACTGCCAACCCAAAAGAGGAGAAGCATGACAACGCCAAAGAACACCCAACCATAGATGAGATGATCGACCCCGGTTGCCAATTCCATCCCGGAAAGGTGCCCAATCATAACGATTCCATAGGCGCGCAGGCTATTCGCTACCACTGGCAGCAAGATAGCGAACACGATAAAAATTATCTGTGTGCGTAGACTGCGATAACTTAAGTAGGCATATAGCAACCCAAGGGTGAAGGATGCGATAAGATAACGAACCCCACTGCAAGCCTCCACGACCGACCAGTGGCCGGTGGGCAACGTCAGGTACATTCCCTCTCGGTAGACTGGAATTCCGCTTAGACGCACAAGATATTCAGTGCTGTCTGCTGTTAACTCCATCAAAGGGGGTATCAGGCCCTCCCCCATCGGCACAGCTAAAAACAGGAAACACAGGGGAAAAGCGATACGCTTGGCCAGTTCAGTGCCGATAAGCGCCCAAATTCCGGTGACCGCAATCCATACCAAGGCAAGCTGTTGAACCAGATTCACGTCAACCAGCCAGCCAGCCAGCCAAAGGAGAGCGCCCAAGAACGTCAACACTATTACCCAAGGAGAAGGGTTTACATTTTGCCCTACTAGAGCGGCTCTCTGTCTTCCGATCAACCACAAGCTGATTGGAAGAACCAGAAAGCCGTGAGCGAAGGTCTCCCCCTCCACCCAAACCTTAACCATTGACATCACTGTCTCGTGAAACACAGACAACACGGCGAGGAAGTAGAGTGCTGGCAAGATCACACCAGAGTAGGTTTGACGCCACCTGCCCAACTGAACACTTGTGTCAAACATTCGGGCAATCCCTCGCATAGCACGGCATTTGCTTTTCGTTAGCCAACAACAAGACAACTTCTGGCAGGTTTTGCTGCCAGCTGAATCCTTTTACTACACATTGGCGTGCCCTTTCTCCAATAAGCGGATACTCATCGTTCAAGAGGGCAGTAATGATCTCCTGGTAGTCATCTGCTGTCTCCGCCAAGAGCACTTCCTCACGATCGGTTGCGGCTATACCCTCCAAACCTTTATCGCTAACAAGGACTGGGCACGCCATCGCCATGGCTTCTAGCACTTTGTTTTGAACCCCGCGCGCGATCCGCATTGGTGCAACTGCTGCCACGGCGTACTTCAAAAAGGGCCTCACATCGGCAACACGTCCGGTTACCGCAACACCGGGGTGTTGCGATAATCGCCGCACAGAGCGCACAGGACTACCACCTACAATAGTGAACGTAATTTTTGGGTTTACGCGAAGTAGTTCAGGCAGCACACTTTCTACAAACCAGACTACTGCATCGACGTTTGGCCAGTAGTCCATTGCGCCCGTAAATACCAATGGGATGCTGCCCTCGGCATAAGGGTTGATCCGAGGGCCAGCTTCGTCAAAGTCGGGATCAAAGTAGTCACAGTTCACCCCATTGTTGTAAAACCCGATTTTATGTGCGGTCTGTGGGGAAAGCCTGTGAAACAAGTCGGCCTCGGCTGATGAGACAAACAGCCCCGCGTCGAACTGGTCCGCAAGCGCCTGTTCCAGCGCCAGCAGGCAGCGCGCCTCGCGACGGTACACCCAGCTCAGGGGCCATGGCTTCTGCGCCGCATACTGTTGCCATTTGTCCGAATCAACATCCACGAAATCGATCACCTTGCGTTTCAAGGCAGCACCCTGGGCGGGCAGAAACTGCGCCATGGAAGATGAGTAGACAATGGCGTGCTCGATGCCGCACTGCTGCGTGGTACGTTCTGCCCACTGCCGCATTTGCCTATCACGATAGTAGGGAACCGAAAGCGCTTCACCGGAGAGAAACCCCAAGGCGCTGCGCAAAGTGGCCAGCCGCGCGTTGAGCGGCCGCAGAAACACGCTCGCGCAATACTTCTCCAGTTCCGGCACCCAGGGCCAGTCGTCCGGGTCATCCACAAAGCTGCCCAGGTGGATATCGAAATGCTGGCTCAGGTGATGCAGGAGATGGAACGAACGAATCTTGTCACCCTTGTTGGGTGGATAAGGGATACGGTGGCACAAAAACAGCAGCGGGGGCTTCGGCGTGTCTCCCATGCGCCTATCCCAGACTGCGGGCCAACGGTGGCCCCAACAGGTTGGCAACCGGCAAGGGCAGTCGCTGCCAGGCATTCACCAACAAGCGGTACTTCGGGTTACTGGGGTTGACGTCAGGCACCTGGTCGCTGTTGACCAGAAAATATTCGTAAGGCAGCGGTTGCGGCTCGAAACCCCAGTTTTTCTTGAAGTCGAAAGGCCCTGTGTCGCGCTTGCTGCGTCCGAAGTCATACAGCGTTACGCCCTCTTCGGCACTGCGACGCATCAGGTCCCAGTACATGAAATGGTTACAACCACGAATGCTGCGAGCGCGGGCGATGCTGCCGCCGTAGTAGGGCAATACCTCGTTGCGGAAATAGAAGCTCATCACCCCGGCGACATCCTCGTCGCCCTGGCGAATCATCAGCACGCGGCAATCTCCCGCAAACTCGGCGCGCAGTGCGTCGAGGTAGCGTCGGCTGAACACCGGAGTACCCAGATTGCGCACACTCTCTGCATACACGCGATAGAGGCGCTGGGTGCCCTCGACCTCCTCGCCCTCCAGGCCTTCCTGAATACCTTTGCGAATCATGGCGCGCTGGCGATTGGGTATGGCCTTGAGGTTGGCATCGTTATCCGCGGTGATTGGCTTGCGAAAGGTGTAGTAAAGCTCCTTCACAGGCCACCCGCTATCACTGCTTGCGCAATTGCGCAGCTCCAGGGCATCTACACCGAGGCGCACGGCCAGAGCCTCGGCCTCGCGCCGCAACACGCCGGCGGCCTGTTCATGCGCTGAGGCGATTCCCCCATACACACAGAAAGGCAGGCCGGCCAGTTTGTATCCGAACAGACGACTGCGCACCTCCGCGAGCGGCAGGACGCCCACCACGGCCCCATTTTCCTCGGCCAGCAAAAAATGGCAGCGATGCCGCAAGGCGCCTTCCAGCACCCGTTTCCAACCGAAGCGATGAAAGAAGGTGGCCTGCGGGCATTGCTGCACGAACCGCTCCCAGGCCGGCTCGTCAGCGGCTTCCGCACAGCGCACCCGCAGCGTCACGCGCCCACCTCCTGCCGCAGACCGCCACGGGCGCCTGAGGCGCCAAAGGCCGGCTGCGGCAACGTTTCCGGCGCGGCTATCGCCGGGGCAAATACGCGATCCATACGGTCCCAGCGAAAATCACCCAGCAGCCGCTGCAGGCGTGACTCCATCCGGCCCAGGTTCAGGTAGTGGCGAAAGCGTGTACGGGCGGTCAGACCCGGCGGCCGGGGTTGTTCAGGATCGATTTCCCAGGGGTGGAAATAGAAGTGGGCACTCTGGCTTTCCCTGTGGTTGATCCGGCGTAACGCCCAACGTGAAAACGCGTAGGGAAACAGGCGGAACCAGCCTCCGCCGCCACAGTTGATATTGCGCCCGGCGAGGGGCAGCGTGGTCACGGGAATTTCCGCCAGCCGGCCCGACGCCGCGGAAAAAGCGAAACGTGGCGCTTCCGGCATCCCGTAGAGGTCATGTCGGATAGGCGCGATGCTGGAACTGTAGCGATAGCCCGCATCAGCCAGCGTATCCAGGGCCCAGAGGTTGTCGCGACCGATGGAGTAGCTGGCCGCGCGATAACCCTTGACCTCAACACCGGCGATGTCTTCCAGCAGGGCCTTGGTACGCCGCACATCATCGAGGAAGGCCGGGGGCTGCTGGGTGGTGACCCGTGTGTGCTCCCAACCGTGACTGGCAAGCTCATGGCCTTCAGCGACTATCCGGCGCACCATCTCGGGGTGGCGCTCCGCCACCCAGCCAAGCGTAAAGAAGGTGGCCTTGACGTCATGTCTATCGAACAGTGCCAGGATGCGCTCGACATTGGCCTGCACACGCAGCGGGGTCGTCTCCCACTCTGCGCGACTCACCTGCGACTCAAACGCGGAAACCTGGAAATAGTCCTCTACATCCACCGTCATGGCGTTCACTGTGCCAGCCGATGCAACACTCATGCTTGTCGCACACCCCCACACCAGCGCGCCAGAATGGATGCGATGCGCTGTGCGGCCTGGCCATCCCAGTACTCAGGCTGGCGGCCCGCCTTGCCGCCCCCCTGAATCACCTCACGGTAGGCCTTGCGGATGGCCGCAGACTCTGTGCCGACAACGGTGTTCGTGCCCTGTTCAACGGTAATTGGCCGCTCTGTGCTCTCGCGCAGCGTGATACACGGCACACCCAGGGCCGTGGTTTCTTCCTGGATGCCACCGGAATCCGTCAGCACGACACGCGCATCGCGCATCAGGCCGAGCATTTCCAGGTAACCCTGTGGCGGCAGCAGGAGGATATCCGCCCCAGCGATCACGGCATCGAGGCCCGCGTCACTGATGCGGGCGCGCGTGCGCGGGTGCACCGGAAACACCAGAGGCGTTTCGCGACTGATATCGACGAGTTCCTTCAGCAGGCGCCGCAGCACCGTGGGATCATCCACATTGGAAGGACGGTGCAGGGTGAGCAAACCGTAGTCCTCTGTGAAGCGGGGGCCCGCCTCGGCCAGCGTGCTGGCTGAGGGTGTCGCCGACGCCAGATTGTAGCGCAGGGTATCGATCATCACGTTACCGACAAAAAATACCTTGTCCCGGCTGATGCCCTCGCGTTCCAGGTTGTCAGCCGCGGACATCTCCGTCGTGAACAGCAGGTCGGACAGCTGATCCGTGAGGATGCGATTGATCTCCTCCGGCATACCGCGGTCTCCACTGCGCAAGCCCGCTTCAACATGAATAACCGGGATACCCTTTTTCACCGCGACCAGGGCACAGGCAATAGTGGAATTGACGTCCCCCACCACTAACACCGCATCCGGCTGCTGCGCATCCAGCACAGGCTCAAACTTGAGCATAATCTGGGCCGTCTGCTCGGCGTGCGTGCCAGAGCCCACTCCCAGGTCGACATCGGGCTCCGGAATGTGCAACTGCTCGAAAAAGGCGTGCTTCATCGCCGCATCGTAGTGCTGCCCCGTGTGCACAAGGCTGGCGCGGAGTCCGCTCCCGGCCGCGTTGAAGGCACGCATGATGGGGGCGATCTTCATGAAGTTGGGCCGCGCACCTACTACACAGAGAATGTGCGCGCCTGTCTGTTCACTCATGATCGAGACGTCCTAGAAGGCGTGTCTGACGTTGAACGTTATCCGGTTCTCGTCGTAGTTATTCAGCGCGAAGTCTGAATCCTGTGTCAGGAACTGGTAGGCCAGTGTCAGTGTGGTGTCATTGCCGAGCTGGCGCGTAAGGCCCAGGCCAGCCAGCCAGCTTTCGCTGTTTTGGCCAAAGCCGCCAAAGTTCCCGCCCTCTCCCTCACGCTCGTCCCAGCGCAGGCGTGCGTTGACCGACAGCGTACTGGACAGGTTTCGGGTGAAGGTGACCCCCGCGTCCCTGAACGTTCCCTTTGCGCCATCGTCCGCACGCTGCTGCTGCGAATCCGACGCAGAAAACGTCGCTGAACTCCTGCGCGCCTCGAATCGGTAGCGCAACTCAAAGCGCTCGTCCAACACCGGCGAATTCCCGATGAATGTCGGCAACCCTTCGTTGCCCAACAAATCGCCGGGCAACTCCCCAAAGCCGGGGCCAAACGGGTCATTCGGGTCGACCAGGCTGGCATCGGCGCCACGCAGCGTGCGCGGCAGGGTGAGTGTGCGCACGTAGCTGGCGCTCAACTCGCTGCGCTTGTGGCGGTAGCGGATATCTGCCCGGGGGGTGCTGCCAAAAAAGCGCTCGCCCGTGCCGACATTGACTTCCACCCGGGAGTTGGGCGTCCAGCGAACACCCACATCCCAGTAGCTGCCATCGATATCGTCTCGCTGGCTGGTGAACTCGTTCCATTCCTCACCCGCGAGGCCATTCAACTGCAGGCTGTCCAGCACCTGGAAACCGAGGCGGAACTCGGCATTGGACAGCTCATTGTCGAAAGCCGGCTGGAAGTCCGTGGCTTCGTAGTTGATCTTGCTGTACTGACCGCCGAGCCCGGCACTCAGGCGCCCCGTTCCCGGCAGAGAGTCGAGGTCGAATTCTACGCGATCTTCATCGCTGTTGCCGTAGATATCGGCGTCATTGAACTGCTCGTTATACGCGTAGCGCAGACGCAGGTTGGCCGCCTGCGCCAGCCGGCGCTGCAACAGCGCACCTACCGTATAGTCGTAGACGATGTTGGTATTGTCTCGGCCATTGCCGGTGCCGGGTGGGCCGAAGGGGTTCAGCGCATTTTCCCGTGCAGAGGCCGCGGCATCCAGTTGCAGCCAGTTCTCCACCAGCTCGTAGTCGCTGTTGAAACGCACACTCGGAATGAAGGACTTGCGGTTGCTCAGATTCGAGGCCTGGCCGGTTTCACACTCGAGGTCGCTGTCCCCCAGCGAATTGTACTCAACCGCCGCCTGCAGGTTCAGGTTGCCGCGTGCGCCGCGCCCGGTGACGCTGACATCGGGCCGCGCTGTCGCCACCGCCTTGCCTTCCTTGTCGTTCGGTGCCAGGCAAATATTGTCGGAGTAGTAGCCACCCACCGACATGCCCGCGTTGGTTTCCCAATCCGCGGAGAGTGCCGGCAGCGTTGCCAGTAATCCCGCCAGCGCGGTGAGAGCGAGCGTCGGGCCACAGTGGCGCCCGTCGCTGCGATAGGTGACGGTGGGTTGTACGCGCCCACGGACTGCTAAGCCGGCTTTCTGTGGACTCTTCACGGGTTCATGGCCCTCGCTGCATCCTGATCCGCCGCCTCGGCGGCCTCGGCACGGCCACCATAACCATACCCGTAGCCATACCCGTAGCCGTAGCCGACACCCATACCGAACAGACCCATGCGCCGGCGCGAGGCGCGGTTCAACATGACCGCCACCATCTTGTCGGCGCCGATGTGTTCCAGCGCCTCCTTGACCGCGTGTTGCGGCGTAATGTCTGCCGAGGCGACAAACACAATCTGCCCCATAAAACTGGCCAGCACGCCCGCCTCGGTGGTGAGCAGCAGTGGCGGTGAATCAAAGACGATGATGCGATCGGGGTAACGGGCGGAGAGCTCCAGCATGAACTGGTGCATGTTTTCACTGGCCAACAGCTCTGTGGAATGTTCGTCGGCGGTGCCAGCGGGCAAGACGCGCAGCTTTTCCATGTTGGTGCGCAGTATGACGTCTTCCGGTTTCGCATCGCGACGCAGGACATCAAGCAGGCCCGGTGTACCAGCGGGAATGCCCAGACGGTGCCCAGCCGTGGCCTTGAGCACATCCGCATCGACAAACAAGACGGTCTTGTCCCGCTCCATGGCGATACTCATCGCCAGATTGATCGATGAAAACGTCTTGCCATCCCCCTGCAAGGCGCTGGTGACCATAATCAGGTTGGCATTGGGAATGGGCGTGGGTGACGCGCCAGAGGCGTTTTTCAGCAGAGGCCGCTTGATGGCGCGAAACTCCTCGGCGATAGCACTACGCGGAATCGCGGGCGTAAGAAAACCCTGAGCATGCAGCGCATCGAAGGGAATATGCACTTCGGCGCCACTTTGCCAGTCAGAGTCCTCGTCGCGCTGCTCTGCGACGGTGGCCTGCTGCGGCTCGCTTACGCCGGCCCGCTCCACCGTATTCTGCGGCTCAGGCTGCGGGGGCTGCGACTTCTTGGCCGCCTCCATCTGGCTGAGGGCTTTCTCGATTGTACTCATTGTTCTGCTCTCCGGCCCCTGGGCCTGCTGTCAGCCGAACCGGCCCCGATAACGGACATCATGCTGTCATCCCCGGCGCGATGAGCACACCGGCAAACGCGACCAACAAGGCCCCGCCGCACACCGCAAACCCCGCCAGACGCCACAGGCTGCTGCGCTTTTCCTCCGGCGACTTGTTCCAGGTGACGGTGCCCAACAGGGGCAAACCCGTCGAATGTGCCAGCATGCGGGCGTCGGTCACAATCGGATGCACCAGCGTCAGCAGCAGTGCCACGCCCACACCCGCACCCAGCGCAACGATCAGCACGCCGGCGTTCAACAGCAGCTTGTTGGGCTTGCTGGGTTTACGCGGCACAAACGGCGGATCGATAACGCGGAAGCTGACTTCACCACCCGTGCTTTCCACATCGCCGGACAACCGCGCGGACTCACGCCGCTCCAGCATCTGCTGATGCTGCCGTGCGATCACATCGTAATCGCGATTCAGTTGCTTCAGCTCGGCTTCAACTTCGGGAATCTGATTCACCTTCGCCGCCAACTCGTCGGCACGGCGCTCGAATTCGGCGACGCGCACCCGCAGCTCGGCGGCTTCGGCTTCGGTCTGCGCCAGCATGCTGCGCATGCCCTGGTAGACCGGGCTGCTGGCCAGGCCACTGAACGAGGCACCGGGCTGTTCCCGCATGCGCGCGTACTCCGCCTGCCGCTCCGCCTCCAACTCCTCGATAAGACCGCGCAGGCGCACGACTTCGGGGTGCTTCGCCGTATAACGCGCCAGCAATCCGTCCATCTGCAGCTGCAGGGACTGCACCCGGGCATCCAGCGGCGACTGCGCCATGCCGGAGGAGCCTCCCGCTATAAACACAGGGTCCTCACCCTCGATTTGGCGCTGCAACTCACGGCGGCGGTTCTCGACTTCGCGCAATTGCAGCTGCGCCTGCTGCAAAGCACCCCGGGTTTCCTGCAGGCGGCTGTAGTAGTCCCCGCCGCCCCCGGGCAACACGTCGACATTCTGTTGCTTGAACATGGCCAGCCGGCGCTCGGCCTCGACCAGCCGCTGCTCCGACTCTGCGATTTGCTGTTGCAGGAAGCTCTGCGCGTCGGAACTGTCCTCGCGTTTGTCACTCATGGAGTTTTCGATGAACACCGTGATCAGCGCCTGCGCCACGCGCCGGGCGGTCTCCCGGTCTGGGTCCGTCACGGAAATGGTATAGAGCGAGGTGTTGCCACGACTGCCGGACAGCCCAATGGACTCCTGCATACGCTTGATCAACGCTTCTTTCTCGACCTCCGTGGTCGCCCCGAGGTCCAGATCGGTCATGCGCGCCAGCCGCTCCATATTCGGCCGGCTGAGCAGCGTCTGGCTCATCATCTGGATGCGCTGGTTGATGTCCGGCGTGATGGTGAGCCCACGCATGAGTGGGCGCAGGACGGAGTTCGTATCCACGTGCATGCGGGCCGTCGCCACGTAGGACTCCGGCATCTGCCAGACGTAAGCCCAGCCCGTGAGGGCCAACACCCAGGCCGTGCCGAGCGCGAGCCAGCGGTGTCGCCAGACCCCCAGCACATAGCTGACCAGTTGCGCAAACACATCCTGCATGGCTCGCTACTCCGCGACCGACCGGAACCGCACCCGACTCATCAGAACCAGCTCTCGGAAATGATGACGATATCGCCGGGCTGCAGCGCCATGTTCGCCGAGATGTCGCCCTTCTTCAGAAGGTCATCCAGACGCAGGCCGTAGGAGTCCTGCGTGCCACCGTGGGTACGTACCAGTACCGATTTATTGCCCGCGGCAAACTCGGTCATCCCGCCCACCGCGATCATCAGGTCGAGCAGCGTCATGTGCTGTCGATAGGGTACGCTGGAGGGTGTTGCTGCTTCGCCCACGACGCGCACCTGCTGCTCAGGCACGCCCACAAACCCGTTGACGATGACACTGACCACGGGCTGGCGCACGTAATCGCCATAGGCTTTCTCGATATCACGCGCCAGTTCGGTCGAGGTACGACCACTCGCCTGCAGATCCTCAACCAGACGCGTGGTGAACTTGCCGTCCGGACGCACAATGCCCGTCGTGGTGAGTTCCGGGTTACCCCAGACGAAAATCTCCATCGTATCGCCGGGACCGATGACATAGTTGTAATCTGGCGCCGCAGACCGCTCAGCGACCGGCGCCGGTGGATGCGAGGCACAGGCCGCCAGGGTCAAGACCATCAGCGCTGCCAGCACGCGGGCAACAGGCGAACGCCCCTCTGGAAGTTCGGTGAATATGCTCATCTTCTTCTACTCCTCAGCGAGCCATTGGCGGCCCATTTTGTTTTACCACGTTTGCCAGGTGCCACGTCGTCAGCACAAAAACAACTGCCAGCGTAACAACAGGTAACCACATTCGATGGGCAATATCCCACCGTTTTCCCCACTATTCCAGAAAAAACCCGAAGCTGAACCCGGTAGCCGCCCAGGCGACCAGGGCAATGGACGCCAGCAGGATTCCGCCGATCACCCAGCCCCCACCAAACTCCCTGGCCGGGCTCTGGGCACCGTGCCCGCGCGCCGCGGTGGTCGACTTCGTGGCGCGCCCTTTGCTGGTAGGCGCAACGCGCCGCGCCCGACCCGGGGCTACCGCGGGTTCACCCTGCGCTGGCCTCCCAACAACGGGGGGCTCGTCACTTGCTGCGTCCTGCGCTGCTGATGCCGGTGCAGGGGCGGGCGCAATGGTTTCCGTCGCCCGCATCACGTCCACCGCCGCGGTCACTGCGACGTCTGTCTCCACGTGCCCTTGCATCGGCGCTGGAACGGATTCGTCGGTGCCGGTGCGCCGCGCGGTCACGCCGGCGGCGCCGGAAACCACCGTCAGGTGCTGACGCCCCCGAACGACCTGCTGCTCCGGCTGCAGCTGACCCGAATCCTCCGCCTGCCCGGTGTCGCCTGTTGCCATCTCTCCAGCTTCGCGCTGCGCGGCGCTACTTGCACCCGTGCCCTCCGAGGCCTCAGCGCCTGCATCAACCTGCGCTGCCGCGGCCCCTTCATCGGGTGTGTCCTCCAGCCCGTGAAAATCCGCCTCGGACCAGCTGGCGCCAGCAGCCAGATGCTCGTCCTGCAGTTCGCCGATCACCTCGCGCACATCCGCGACTTCCACACGATGCCGCTGCTCCAGCGCGCAGTGCAGCAGCAGTCGACTGCAAATAAGGTTGATACGCCGCGGTATCCCTTCACTGAACTTGTACACCAGAGGGAAAACGGCCTGACTGAAGGCCGGATCGCCCCGCCAGCCGACGACGTCGAGGCGATGCAGAATGTACTCCCGGGTTTCTTCCATCTCGAGTGACTTCAGGTGGCTGGCCGCAACGATGCGCTGGTGCACCTGTTCCAGCTCCGGGCGCAGCACCAGCTCCCGCAGCTCGGGTTGGCCAAGGAGGAAGATCTGCAGCAGGGGCTTCCCAGCCACCTGGATGTTGGTCAGCAGACGCAGCTCTTCCATTGCAGACACTGCGAGATCCTGTGCCTCATCGACGATCAGCAGCGCACGCCGCCCATCGCGGTGCCAGGCGCGCAGCTGCTGGGTGAGCCGCTGCAGCAACTCGCCTTTCTCCACGACATCAACCGCCACCCCGAACTCGTAGGCGACGAGCTTCAGCAAGTCGTCAGCCTTCAGCTGGCTGCACACCAGATTGGCCACCCGCACGTTTTCACCGCTGAGGTGTTCAATCAGCGCGCCGACCAGCGTGGTCTTGCCGGTGCCGGGGCGACCGGTGACCATGACGAAGCCTTCCTCACGCATGAACGCATACGCCATGTAGGCGCGCGCTTTGATATAGCCCTTGTGCGCATAGGCAAACGCATGGTCCGGGCTGAGCCGGAAGGGCTCCGAATTGAAGCGGTAGAACTGGTCGTACATGGCGACGCGTCTCTACGGGTTGCTCGTTATGACCCTAATGGTGCAGGCAAAGCCATTGTACCGCAAGGTAACATGTGCCTTGACTTCCCGGATTGTGAACCAGTTCAAGGCAGGCACACACGGCACTATAGCCGCCAGAGTGCCACTCCGGCCGCTGCGGCCTCTGCACGGTCCAGCACGCCCTTCACGTCGATGACCACTCCGCCCGGCGCCAGAATGGGGGTGACCACATCCAGGCCCTTTGCCAGATACTCGGCATGCGGCACAGCCAACACCACAGCATGCGCCGCGGGCAAGGACGCCCAGCCGACCAACTTGATGCCGTACTCCTCCTCTGCCTCCGCCGCATCGGCGAGGGGGTCGTGCACAGTCACATCGCAGCAGTAGTCCTGTAATTCGCGGATGATGTCCTCAACCCGCGAGTTGCGCAGGTCCGGGCAGTTCTCCTTGAAGGTAAGACCGAGCACGGTGACGCGCGCTCCTGCCACCGGATGGCCCCGGCTGACCAGCTGCTTGACCGTCTGCTCGGCGATGAACTTGCCCATGCCATCGTTCGTTTTGCGCCCGCCCAGCACGACCTGCGGATGGTAGCCCGCGCTCTCGGCCTTGTACGTGAGGTAGTAAGGGTCCACGCCGATACAATGCCCCCCGACCAGACCGGGGCGGAACGGCAGGAAATTCCATTTGGTGCCCGCCGCCTCCAGCACATCCAGGGTGTCGATGCCCAGCTTGTTGAAAATCATCGCCAACTCGTTCATCAGGGCGATATTCAGGTCGCGCTGGGTATTCTCGATGACCTTGGCCGCCTCAGCCACTTTCACACTGGCGGCGCGGTGCACGCCGGCGTCAACCACGCTCTCGTAAAGTCGGGCAACGCGATCGAGGGTGGCAGGGGTGTCCCCCGAAACCACCTTGGTGATGGTCTCCAAGCGGTGAACCTTGTCACCGGGGTTGATGCGTTCCGGCGAGTAGCCAATGAAAAAACCGGCATCCGCCGCGACATCCTCTCCGCTGCGACCCGCCCAGGTCAGCCCTGAACCGGCCTCCAGCAGGGGCACGCACACTTCCTCCGTACACCCCGGGTATACCGTGGACTCGAAGATGACCACCGTGCCCGGGCGCAGGTGTTGCGCCACAGTGCGCGACGCCCCTTCAAGGGGACTCAGGTCCGGCCGATGGGCGTGGTCAATCGGCGTCGGCACCACCACGATAATAATAGACGCCTCAGAAAGCGCCGCAGGCTCGGTGGTGAACTCCAACTGTGAAGCCGAAGCCAGCGCCTCTGGCGACACCTCGCCACTCGGATCATGGCCGGCACGGTAATGGGCAAGCTTGCGTGCATTCAGGTCGAAGCCGATGGTGCGGCGCTTGCGGCCGAAGGCGACCGCCAGAGGCAGGCCAACATAGCCAAGCCCAACAATTGCTACCGTTTCTTGCATGGATAAATCGCTCATTTGGATGACTGCCCCATAAACCACGCCGCGGTGCGGGCCAGACCTTCTTCAACCGCGTACTGTGGCGTATACCCCAGCAGGCGCGCTGCTTTGCTGATGTCCGCCTGGGAATGCCGTACATCGCCTTCCCGGAAATCTGCGTAGACCGGCTCCAGGGCGGCCAACTCCGGACTACGCTCACTCAACAGGTCACGTATGCCGTAGTACAGGGCGTTCAGTGTTGTGCGCCCGCCGTAAGCCACGTTGTAGACCTGGTTCACCGCCTCCGGCGACTCCACGGTGGCCGCCAGCAGGTTGGCTTGCACCACGTTGTCGATGTAACAGAAGTCGCGCGAGGTTTCGCCATCACCGTTGATCTGGCAGCGCTGCCCGGCGGTGAGTTCGCCGAACCAGCGCGGAATAACGGCAGCGTAGGCACCCTGCGGGTCCTGCCGGGGTCCGAACACATTGAAATAGCGCAGGCCAACCGTCTGCATGCCGTAGGCGCGCCCGAACACATCCGCGTAAAGCTCGTTGACATATTTGGTCACGGCGTAGGGCGACAGCGGCTTGCCAATCTCGTCCTCGACCTTGGGCAAACCCGGATGATCACCGTAGGTCGACGACGAGGCGGCATAGACGAAACGCGTGACGCCGGCGTCACGCGCGGCCACCAGCATGTTGACAAAGCCATCGATGTTGGCGGCATTGGTCAGGAGAGGATCCTCCAGAGAGCGGGGAACACTGCCCAGCGCTGCCTCGTGGAGCACGTAGTGGACACCCTCCACGGCCTGCCGACAATCCGCGAGCGAACGGATATCCCCCTCCTGGAATTCGAAGCTGCCCGCCCCTGCCGCCTCCTGGTGCAACGCCTCAAGATTGTGCCGGTGGCCGGTTGCGAAGTTGTCCAGGCCGCGCACATGCTGACCCAGCTGCAGCAGACGCTGGCACAGGTGCGAGCCGATGAACCCTGCGGCACCGGTCACCAGCCAGGTCACCGGGCTCGCCCGCAGCGCACCCTCGGTTGCTTCGATTGTTCTCATTCCCCACTCTTCCCCATTCGGAACAGGCGCGGCGGCGCGACCCTGTAGACCTGAAATGTGCTGCGTTTGGCATCTACGCGCTGTCAGCGTTTACACACTGTTACACTGAGTATAAGGTCTGAACGCTATCACGGCCATGCCTGCACACGCAGCGCGGCATAACACGACAGATTCGGCGGGGAGTGGGACAATCGGATGATGGGCAATATCGGCCTGATAACGCACCTGATTGCCGCCACCAGTTTCGGACTGCTGGCCCTGCTGCTCGTCTTTCAGTGGCGCGTGCAGCCACTGGGTATCAGCCTCGTGCTTGCCTGCACGGCCTCCGCACTCTGGTCCGCCATCATCGGGCTTGGCACACTGGCAGAGTATCCCCCCGTCCACCTGATACAGGTCGCAGAACTGGTCCGCAATATCGCCTGGGTGTACTTCCTGCTACAACTGCTTGGCCTGCAGACCGACGGCGCCTCGCTCACCCTGCGCGGCCGCGACTGGCGGCCGCTGTTCTACCTGGGTTCTGCGGTCGCCCTGTTGATTGTGCTGGCGCCGATGCTGGCACCACTGGGAGGCCTGCACTTCGGCTACGAAGTCACGCTCGGCCTGTGGCTGGCCTTTGCCCTCGGCACGCTGTTGGTTGTGGAACAGCTCTACCGCAATGCCACCACGGCGGAGCGCTGGTCGCTGAAGTTTCTCTGTTTCAGCCTGGGCGCCATCGCCGCCTGGGACTTCTTCATGTACTCCGAGGCCCTGCTGTTCCGTCGCCTGGACCCGGACCTGTGGCAGGCGCGCGGACTGGTCAACGCGGTGGTCACACCGGCGCTGGGTATTGCCTTTGCACGCTACAGCTCATGGCGTGTGAAACTCCAGGTCTCCCGACAGGTCGTCTTCCATACGGTCACGCTGGTGGGTGCCGGCATCTACCTGCTGGGCATGGCCGCGATCGGCTACTTCCTCAAGTTCATGGGAGGCACCTGGGGTACAGTGCTGCAGCTCGCTTTTCTGGTCGCCGCCGCAACGCTGCTGTTCAGCCTGCTGTTCTCCGGCCGCCTGAGAGCGCTACTGCGCGTGCAGTTGAGTAAACACTTCTTCAGCTATCGCTATGATTACCGTGAGGAGTGGTTAAAGTTCACCCGGGCACTCGCCAGCCTCAATGAAGAAGTCGCTGAGGGGATCATCCGGATCATGGGCCCGCTGGTCGACAGCCGGGCTGGGCTGCTGTGGGGCGGCAGCGAGGGCCAACCCCTGCGCCTGCTCGCACACTGGGAGATGAGCGTTCCCGAGGGCGCCGCCGAAGAGGGCCTCGGGGCGTTGCCCGCCTGGCTGCAGCGCACAGACTGGGTGATCAACCTGCAGGAATGGCGGGCCTCGCCGGATGTCTATGTTGACCTGCAACTGCCGCGTTGGTTGCGGCAGGATGAATCGCTCTGGCTGATCATCCCACTGGTCTTCCGCGACCGCCTGGAGGGTGTATTGATGCTGCGACGGTCGGAACTGAAGGACAGTATCAACTGGGAAGACCGCGACCTGCTGAAAACTGCCGGCCGCCAGGCCGCCAGCCACCTGGCTCAGCATCTGGCGAGCCAGGCACTGGTTGAGGCGCGGCAGTTCGATGCGTTCAACCGCTTATCAGCGTATGTCGTGCACGACCTGAAAAATATTCTGGCGCAGCAGTCCCTGATCGTATCCAATGCTGCCAAGCACCGCCATAATCCGGCATTTATTGATGACATGATCGCCACTGTCGACAACTCGGTGGCGCGCATGCAGCGCCTGATGGAGCAAATGCGCAGCGGTATGCGCAGTGTCAGTGCGGCTGATGTTGAGCTGGAACCACTGCTGCGCCAGGTCGTTGAGGGCAGGAGTAGCGCCCGGCCCATCCCCAGTCTTGCAGGCCTCGACCACCCGGTGCACGTGGAAGCGGACAGCGAACGGCTCGCCACCGTATTCAACCACCTGATCCAGAACGCACAGGAGGCGACCCCGGCCGATGGCAGCGTCAGTGTGCAGATCACCACCGGCGACAACCAGGTGATCGTGGACATCAGCGACAGCGGCCGCGGCATGGACGCCGAGTTCCTGCGACTGCGACTGTTCCGCCCCTTTGAATCCACCAAGGGCCTGACCGGTATGGGCATCGGCGCATTCGAGAGCCGGGAGTACATCCGCCAGCTGGGTGGCGATATCAGCGTGCAGAGCGAGCCGGGCGTCGGGAGCCGTTTCCGGGTGACCCTGCCCCAGGCCGGCGGACTCTCAACGAGCAACATGGAATAACCGGATACAACATGGCAAAGACAACAACCAGACACCTGTTGGTGGTAGAAGATGACAAGGGGCTGCAGAGCCAGCTGCGCTGGGCCTTCGACGGCTACGAGGTGGCCATCGCGGGAGATCGCAGCGAGGCCATCACCGCACTGCGCCGCTTCGAGCCCGGTGTGGTGTTGCTGGATCTCGGGCTGCCGCCTGATCCGGGGGGCGTCACCGAAGGTCTCGCTACTCTGCGCGAGGTCCTGAGCCTCGCGCCCGAAACAAAGGTGATTGTGGTGACCGGCGACAACGACCGCGCGAACGCGGTGAAGGCGATTGCCGGTGGCGCCTGGGATTTCCACCAGAAGCCCGCCGATGCGGAGCTGCTGTCGATGCTGGTGGACCGCGCCTATCACGTCTATGCCCTGGAGCGGGAAAACCTGCGGCTGCAGAAAGCCAGCGAGAACATGCCGCTGCGCGACATCATTGCGGTCAGCCCGGAGATGCTGAAGGTGTGTCGCACCGTGGAGAAAATTGCGCCCACCGACATCACCACGTTACTGCTTGGCGCCAGCGGCACCGGCAAGGAGCGCTTCGCACGCGCGCTGCACGAACTGAGCCCCAGGGCGGGTAAACGCATGGTGGCCATCAACTGTGCCGCGATTCCGGAAAACCTGCTCGAAAGCGAACTGTTCGGGTATGAAAAAGGCGCCTTCACCGGCGCCAACCAGCAGACCATCGGCAAAATTGAATATGCCAACGAGGGCACGCTGTTCCTCGATGAAATCGGCGACTTGCCGCTGGAGTTGCAGGCCAAGTTGCTGCGCTTTCTGCAGGAGCGCGTGGTCGAGCGTATTGGAGGGCGTAAAGAGATACCGGTTGACGTGCGTATCGTGTGTGCGACGCACCAGAACCTGGAAGAGCAGATGCGAGAGGGTCGCTTCCGTGAGGATCTCTATTACCGAATCAGTGAAATGACGATCAAGATTCCCGCGTTGAAAGATCGCACCGGTGACACGGCCGTGCTGGCCAAGGCATTCCTGTCGCGCTTCACCGCCGAGCTCGGCAATGGTGGCCGCAGCTTCGACAGCAGTGCCCTCGAAGCGTTGGAACGCTACACCTGGCCAGGCAATGTGCGGGAACTGGAGAGCCGGGTGAAACGGGCGGCCATTATGGCTGACGGCCCCCAGGTAACCGCAGAGGATCTGGAACTCGACACGCAATCCACCGAGGATGCCCTGCCGTTGAACCTGCGGCAGGTGAGGGACGCAGCGGAGCGGGGGGCGATCATCCGCGCGATGGGGCATGCCGGGGACAACGTCTCGGAAGCGGCTGCGTTGCTCGGTGTAACCCGGCCGACCCTGTACACTCTACTGGAAAAGTACGGTCTCAAATAACCGGAGCTCTCTGCGGTGATACCACCGACCCGCTCACCGTTTCCCTGGCTGTGGCTTGGGTACTCCCTGCTGCTGGTCTACGGCACCTGGTTCCCGCTCGACCGCTGGGACTGGGCACTGGGAGGCTGGCAGGCTTTCATGGCCATGGACTGGCCAAAACGGGTGGCCCGCTCGGACTTTATTCTCAACCTGATCGTGTACCTGCCCTTCGGACTGCTGGCCATGCTCTGCCTGCGCGGGCCGTTTGTGCGCAGACTGCTGCTCGCAACAGCGGCGGCCACGGCGCTGTCCGCCAGCCTGGAGTTTGGTCAAACCTACCTGCCCGGGCGGGTGAGTTCACTGGCAGACCTGCTACTGAACAGCGCCGGCGGGTTCCTCGGCGCGCTGGGCGCCGGACTGGCCGTGCGCCTGACGCTCTCCAGACGGCTTACCCAGCGCGTGCTTGCAGCACTCCGTGACCCCGCTACCGGCAGGCTGGGCCTGCTGGCGCTGGGCTGCTGGATCCTCGCTCAATGGGCCCCACTCGTGCCCAGCCTCGATATCGGCAACCTGCGCGCGGGCCTGGCCCCCCTCAAGGCCACACTCACCGGCAAGGCACCCCTGAACAGCGCCCAGGTCGTCAGCTATCTATTCATGCTGTTTACCGTGGGCACGCTGCTGCTGAGCGTTCTTGCCCCCGTCCAGCGCCGCCTGTCCGCTGTGTGTGGACTGCTGGCGCTGGTGTTGGCAGGCAAGATTCTAGTGCTGGGACGGGTACTGTCGGCCGAGGCACTACTGGCCTTCGTCTGCCTGATCCCGATATTCTGGCTGTTGCGCACCGCCTCCACCGGCCTGCTGCGCGGATTGCTGCTGCTGTCGCTGACCGCCTTCCTGATAGAGGACGCGTTGCTGCCTGCGGAGGGCAACAGCGCATTGCGTACCATCAACTGGATACCGTTTCGCGGTCACATCAATAGCGTGCACGGGGTGGTCAACCTGCTGGAGACCCTGTGGGTGTTCATCGCGCTCGCCTGGGTCACCTACCCCTGGAGCCGCAACCGCAACCTGCGCACCGTGCTGGCCTGCCTCATTGCTGCCGTTACCCTGGGGCTGGAGTGGTGGCAGCAATTCGTGCCCGGCCGCTACCCCGACATCACCGACGCACTGGTGGCGACGGGCGGCTGGTGGCTGGGCACGGTCTGGCCCTGGCCCGTTGAGCAGGACCCACAGCGTGACCAGGGACAGCCGCCCACACCAGCTGGACGCCGCAGGGGCGGAAAATCGGGATTTCCCCGGCGTCACCGCGTGTTGCTGCTCGCCGGCGCCAGCCTCGTGGGGCTGTTGGCAGGCCTGTACGCATACCTCGCCCGGGAGGACATTGCACCTTACGCGCTGCCGACAATTGAACAACTCCCAGCGCCCACTTTTCCGTCCTGGCGACAGGCGCATCCAAGGCTGCCGGCACCGACAGACCAGGACATCGCCCTGCTGCGCGCACACCATCCGGCCTTCTGGGAGCGACACCGGAAAGCCGCGCGGGAAGGAAAACTGTACTCACGGATTCTCATGGCCCTTGTAGAACCCGGCTCCGTGGATCTACAGGCCCTGCACACGGACTTGATGGCACTGCAACCCACCTGGCGTGGCCACGAGCAAACCCGTCCGCTGGCGCTGGCCTACGACTGGCTGTACGCACAGTGGACGCCAGCGCAACGGCAAAGCCTGCTCGCCAGCGTGGAGGCAGCCTGCGACTACCAGATTCACGTGATCACCGACAAGTACGCCCTCTCGCCGTACAACGTCTACCTCTACAACAGTCCGCTGCAGGCACTGATGATGGCCGCCATCGCCAGCCATGGTGATAGTGACGGCGACCGTTGCATGCGATTCACCGCAGACTACTGGCGCCACCGGGTACTGCCCGTGTGGCGCCAGGTGATGGGCTCCACAGGTGGCTGGCATGAAGGGGGAGAATACATCGGTATTGGTATCGGCCAGGCGGTGTACCAGTTGCCCGCGCTGTGGCGCAACGCCACCGGCGAGGATCTCTTCGCCCGCGAAGCGGGTATCCGCGGCTTCGCCGATTTCGCCCTGCACAGGACCCGACCCGACGGCACCTACATTCGCAGTGGGGACGCGGCGCACTTCCGTCGCCGTATTCCGGACCTGGCACCGCTGGCCCTGGAGGTCGGGCACCGCGCCGCCTATACCCTCGCCGCGCCAACAACGCCGCTGCGCCCCCTGTCCTGGCCCTGGGGCCCCCTGGCGCAGCCCGGCTTTGCGGATACGACTGCCCTGCAGCGCGAGCCCACCAGCCGCTGGTTCGACGGCATTGGACTGCTGCTGGCGCGCTCCAGCTGGAGCGAAGACGCCACCTTTGTAACCTTTCGCGCGGGCGACAACTACTGGTCACACTCACATCTGGACCAGGGAGCGTTCACCATTTTCCGCAACGGAGCACTGGCCATAGACAGCGGCCTCTACAACCGCTACGGCTCTGAGCACCACATGAACTACACCTCTCAAAGCATCGCCCACAACGTCATCACGGTCACCGACCCGGAAGACACTGTGCCCATGCCACCCAGGGGCGAGGGCGGCTCCAGCCGCGCCATCGCCAATGATGGCGGGCAGCGGCGAGTCGGCTCCGGATGGGGGCGCGCGGCACCGCTGGACTTCCAGCACTGGCAGCAACAGGCCGAGCACTATCGCACCGTCGGTGAAGTGCGCCACGGAGACGAGCGCGGCGTGTCCTGGGTGGTCGCAGACCTCACCCCAGCCTATACCAATGCGGCTTCCGGCAAGGGGGACTTTTCGGCGCGCCGCCAGCGGGTGCGCAGCTACCAGCGCAGTTTTGTCTTCGACAGAGAACAGCAGGTCATCATTGTCTACGATCGCGTGACGGCCCACGATGCCAGTTTCCGGCAAAAATGGTTACTGCACAGCGAACTCGAACCTGAACTTCAGGGCAGGGACTTTCGCATCGCGGCACCGCTCAACCCAGGTGGCCTGCGCGGACAGCTGCATGGCCAGGTCCTGCTACCAGAGGATGCAAACCTCACCGCCATCGGCGGGTCGGGACTGGAGTTCTTCGTAGACGAACAGAACTATGACGAGGGCGGCACGCTACAGGCAACCGCCCAGCGCCTGCGCCGCGAGCGTGGTGCCGAACCCGGCGCCTGGCGCCTGGAACTGCAGCCAGGCCGGGAGGCTGAAACCCAGGAGTTCCTCGTTGTCATGCGCACTACCGATTTGCAATCCCTGGCACAACCGACGCAGCCGATGCTGGCGACACTGACAACAACGAACGATACCTTGACGGTGCAACTGCCCGGTGCACAGCCGTTGACGGTGCAACTGCCCCGGGGCATGGGAAACGTACAGCTGCAGCGCCGTCGTTAACAGCGCCTGCTTTCCCTCAGTGCAGGTTCAGGTCGGCGACCAGCTGTTCCAACAGGCCGTCCAGTGCTCCATCAATCTGTGCATACACGGCCTCGAAGCCCTGCCAGTCACCGAAATAGGGGTCCGCGACTGGCCGGCCTGCCGCGGCGCCCGGCTGATAGTCCCCCAACAAGCGCACACGCTGCAGCGCCACACTACCGGCAGCCAGTTGCGCGAGCTCCTCGCTATGCGCGTGCTCCATGACCAGAATGTGCGTGCTGCGCTCAAGCAGGGCTGGGGTTGCCTGGCGAGCGCGTATTCTACCCAGTGGAACACCATAGACCTGCGCCAGCCTGACAACCCGAGGATCGGGAGGACGCCCGAGCTGCCCGGGACGCGTCCCCGCAGAGGCCACCGCAATCCGCCGCCCCAGCCCCATGCCACGCAGACGGTGACGCAGCATGGCTTCTGCCAGCGGTGACCGGCACACATTTGCGGTACACACAAACAGAACACGCAACTGCGGCCGCCACCAGATCACCTGTGTTCGCCCTTACGCCGCCTCAAGGGGCAATCCGATCAAGCAATTGATGCACCCAGGTCACCGGTATCACATAGCTGATGCCGGAGGGGCGCTCGAGCACGGACTCCCGGGATTCCTTGACGAACACGCTGTTCACGACGCCGATCACCTTTCCGGTTGCCGGATCGTATACCGGACTGCCGCTGTTGCCCGGGTAGGCTGTGGCGTCGAGCTGGAAGACATCGAACGGGTTACGCATGCGCTGCAGCTGCACGGCATTGAGATCGCGCGCGGCGTCGGCGGTGCGTGCAACGGGAGTGATCGCTGACACCATGCCGCGATGAGTCACGGGATACAAACCCAGCACACCGCCGATCGGAAAGCCGGTAAACGCCACCGCATCGCCCTCACGAACACCGTCGGAATCGCCCAGGGTCAGTGTCGGCAGCGGGCTACCGGTGATTCGCAGAACAGCCAGATCGTGCACAGGGTCCTGTGCCGCAATTTCAGCCGGGTGTACACGGGCCTGGCGTCCGCGCCCTGAAAACACAGCCAGCATCTGTTGATTGTCGTGGTCCAGCAGTTCCGGAAGGACATGGTAGTTGGTCACGATCAACTGGCCGTTTCCCACCACGAAACCGGTCCCACGCAAACTGTCCGGACGGCGATCCCCGATGGGCTGGCGGGGAGGGTAACTCGTACCGACACCGACAATGGCCGGACGCACACGCTCAATCACGTCGGCCAGCGACGCCGCACTGACCGGCACCGGCTGCATAAGGGCAACGATGCACAGCAGCGCAGCGAGCGCGGGCACGGAGATCAGGCGAAAATAAATGCTCATGGCATCACTCCTGTGACAAGGGCCTGCATCCTGCGCCGCTTCAGGCTTGCCCAAGCGGCTTTTGCAGGCGACACTGCAAACCTGTGACCATAGTCCAGAACCATCAGGCCGCGCAACGGCGGCAACGCTGGCAACCCCTGGCAAGGAGAACCCCGGGTGACAGATCTTATCCATGAGTTTATCGCACGCGGCGCGCACGTGCAGGGCGACCGACCCGCATTGTTGTTCCGGGACGCGGTGCTTTCGTACGCGCAGGTCTGGGATCTGGTGAGTAATGCCGCCAATGGCCTGCTCGCACAGGGACTCTGTGCGGCAGAACGTGTCGCCATCTATTTGCCGAAGCAGCCGGAGACCGTCGTGGGCATTTTCGCCACGGCAGCTGCGGGTGGCTGCTTCGTTCCGGTCAATCCGGTCCTCAAGCCGCGACAGGTGAGCTACATTCTGCGCCACAGCCAGGCCCGGATACTGGTCACCTCGGCACAGAGGCTGCAGCAGCTGGCGGCGGAACTGCCCGACTGCAGCGACCTGCACACCCTGGTTCTGGTCGACACACTGAGCGGCGAGCGCCGGGAGGCGCTGGCACGTGACCTCCCGGGGCTGACCATCATCGACTGGCAGGATCTGCTGGAAGCGACTCCCCTCCCGCGCCACCGGCGCATCGACACCGACATGACCGCCCTGCTGTATACCTCGGGCAGTACGGGGAACCCCAAGGGCGTAGTGCTCTCGCACCGAAACATGGTGGCCGGCGCACGCAGTGTCGCCGAGTATCTGGAAAACACCCCTGAAGATCGGCTGCTCGCGGTGCTGCCTCTCAGTTTTGATGCCGGCCTGAGTCAGGTCACTACCGCGTTTTCCGTGGGTGCCTCGGTGGTACTCATGGACTACCTGCTGCCGCGCGATGTGCTGAAAGCCGTGGCCCGCTATGAGGTAACGGGGCTGGCCGCAGTCCCCCCGCTGTGGAACCAGCTGTTGCAACAGGAGTGGCCAGCGGAGGTCGCCACCAGCCTGCGCTACGTCACCAACACCGGAGGCGCCATGCCGGTCGCGAGTACGCGGGCCCTGCAACAGAAACTGCCGCACACCCGCATCTTTCTCATGTATGGGCTCACCGAGGCCTTTCGCTCAACGTACCTGCCCCCCGAGGAACTCGAGCAGCGACCCCAGTCCATCGGCAAGGCCATTCCCAATGCTGAGATCCTGGTGGTGAACGAGGCCGGCGAGCTCTGCGCTGCCGACGAGCCCGGCGAACTGGTACACCGTGGCGCCCTGGTCGCCCTGGGCTACTGGAACGACCCGGAGAAAACCGCAGAACGCTTCCGGCCCGTACCGGGGCAGGACCCGGCTCTACCGCTGCCGGAACTCGCTGTGTGGTCGGGAGACCAGGTTGTGCGTGATGCAGAGGGCTACCTGTACTTCGTAAGCCGCAAGGACGATATGATCAAAACCTCGGGCTACCGGGTCAGCCCGACCGAGGTGGAGGAAGTGGCCTACCTGTCCGGCCTGGTTGCCGGCGCCGCTGCACTGGGCCTGACACATGTGCAGCTCGGGCAGGCCATCGCGCTGGTCGTCACGCCCTCTTCCCAGGCCAGCAGCGCAACCCTCGAGCGGGACCTGCTGGCATTCTGCCAGCGTGAGTTACCGAATTTCATGGTGCCCACGAGGGTCATCGTGCGCGAAGCACTGCCCCATAACCAGAACGGAAAAATTGACCGACGCGCGCTCAACGCCGAGTATGCAGGCCTGTTCGAGGAGCCAACAGCATGACCGACCCGCAAGAAACCGAGTCCACTTCGCCACCGGAGCGCGGCCGTCCGCAGCATGCACCGCAGCAGCACTTCCCCGTTATCGACAACTGCCTGCACATCGGCGGGCGGCCAATCACGGCACTCGCAGCGGAGGCCAACAACCGGCCTTTCTACGCCTACGACCGCAACGTAATGAAGACGCGCGTAGCGCAACTGCGGCAACAGCTGCCCGAGGCCATTCACCTGCACTATGCGATCAAAGCCAACCCCATGCCCGCGGTGGTGCAACACATGGCCGGGCTCACCGATGGACTCGATGTCGCTTCCGCCGCCGAGTTGGCAACAGCACTGGCCACGGGCATCGCGCCCCGGGACATCAGTTTCGCGGGCCCGGGAAAGTCGCTAGAGGACCTGCGCGCGGCCGTGAGCGCCGGTGTCATTATCATTCTCGAGTCCATGACGGAGATGCAGCGAGTTGCCGAACTCGCTGCTGAGTTCGCGACCACACCGCCCGTTGCCATCCGCGTCAATCCCGACTTCGAACTCAAGGCCTCTGGCATGAAAATGGGCGGCGGCCCCAAACCCTTTGGTATCGACGCCGAATTGGTTCCGAAAGCGATGGCACGTAGCGCCGATCTGGGCCTCGATCTGGTGGGCCTGCATATTTTCAGCGGGTCACAGAATCTCAGGCCCGAAGCGCTCATTGAAGCGCACGACAAGACCTTCGAGCTCGCCCTGCGGCTCGCGGCACAGGCCCCCAGAAATTTCCGCTGGCTGAACATTGGCGGCGGTTTTGGCGTACCCTATTTCCCGGGAGAGGTGCCGCTTGACCTGGCGCCAGTGGTTGAAAATCTGCAACGGCGCATTGACGAAGCGCTACGGGAGCTACCTGACGTCGAACTGGTCATGGAGCTTGGACGTTACCTCGTCGCGGAGGCCGGCATCTATGTCTGCACCATCACCGATAAAAAGGTCTCTCGCGGCCAGACCTTCCTGATCACCAATGGTGGGTTGCATCATCACCTCGCGGCATCCGGCAATTTTGGCCAGGTAATCCGCAAGAACTACCCTGTGTGCATTGGCAACCGCGTTGCGAGCGAGCGAGAGGAAACCGTCAATATTGTCGGCCCCCTGTGTACCCCCCTGGACCTTTTGGGGGAACGCATGCCGTTGCCGGCTGCGGACATCGGGGACCTGGTGGTATTGTTCCAGTCCGGTGCCTATGGATATACGGCCAGTCCACACCTGTTCCTGAGCCACCCGCAACCGCTGGAATTCTTCGTTTAGCGGTTGCGGATCTGAGAACCCTGTCACAGAATGTAACATTCTCCCTGTACTAATGCCTGCAGCTGCTAGAGTTTGAAGGCTGGCGGACGTTCGCCTTCATCAAACCGCGCGAAAAACAGAACATGCACAGTATACTGGGGCCAGACCACCATGTTAGCGAGTAGCCTGTTGGGAACCCGACGCGTTTTCAAGCACCACGTTCACGTTGCCTACTACTGGCTGGCATTGCTTGATGCTGTATTGTTTACCGGTGCCTGCTACCTGGGGACCTTTCTGTACTTCCTGCGCGACCAGGCGTTGCTGGACTCCCATCTGGAGACGCTGCTGCCCCGCGCCCTGGTGTTTGCCATCACCACCGTGCTGGCCATGACCTCCCTTGGTCTCTACCAGCCTCGCCTGCGCGAAGGACTGAATGGCATCCTCCTGCGTGTTGCGGGGTCTTTTGTGCTGGTGACCATCGCCATGGCCGCCACATTCTATCTGCTGCCCTCCCTGCATCTGTGGCGCGGTGTACTGGCCTACTCATCAGTCCTGGCCTTTACCTCCTGCCTGATCACGCGGGTGATTTTCGCCAACACCGTCGAACTCGAGCAGTTCAAGCGCAAGATCCTGGTCCTGGGCACTGGCCAGAGGGCACTCAACATCGCAGAACGTATGCGCCGCAAAAGCGACCGTCGCGGCTTCCGCATTGCCGGCTATGTCCGCACGGAGGGCGAGGACACACTCGTAGAGACAGGGAGCGTATTCACCCCGAGTGAACCCCTGCACGATTATGCGCTGGCACACGACATCCGCCAGATTGTCGTGGCCCTTGATGACCCCGGTGCATTGCCTGCGGAGGAGCTGATGCATTGCCGCACATCCGGGATAGAAGTCGTCAACATTCTTGATTTTTTTGAGCAGGAAGCGAGCAAGATTCTGGTAGAAGAAGCGCCGCGGGAATGGTTCATTTACTCCGATGGCTTCGCCGCTGGCGGCGCCAAGAATCGTGGCAAACGCGCACTCGACCTGCTCGCCGCCTTTTTCCTGCTGGCTGGCACCTGGCCTCTGATGCTCCTGACAGCACTGGCGATCAAACTGGAAGACGGGTGGCGGGCGCCGGTCATTTTCCGCCAGAAACGCGTGGGCCTGAACGGGCGTGTGTTCGACGTCCTCAAGTTCCGCAGTATGAGCGTGGACGCGGAAGGCGACGGCAAGGCGCGCTGGGCGACCACCAATGACAGCCGGGTAACGCGGGTTGGGCAGGTCATTCGCAAACTGCGCATCGATGAACTGCCACAGATCGTCAACGTACTTGTAGGGGACATGGCACTGGTAGGGCCGCGACCGGAACGGCCGGAGTTCGTGCGCGAGCTGTCCGCGAGTATTCCATTCTTCGACAAGCGCCACTGTGTGAAGCCCGGCATTACCGGCTGGGCCCAGCTGAATTACCCCTATGGCGCCTCCACACGCGATGCCCTGCACAAACTGGAGTACGACCTCTACTACGTCAAGAACCAAAGCCTGTTTCTCGACTGCCTGGTGATTCTGCAAACTGCCGAGGTGATTCTGTTCGGCAAGGGTGCCCGCTAAACCCGCCAAAAGTGCGTTACCGTGACGGCGAATGTGACGCCCCTGTTACCCAAATGTGTCAGGTTTTTTAATTCTGCAGCCGGCTGTTTGGCTTGTGATGCCACCTCGCATTAGGTAACCTCTTGATATCGCATAGCTCTGTCCTTTTTGGTGCGTAATTTGCACAAGCAATAACGACGAAGGGGTTAACGGGCATCAGTCGGCGCTGCGGCGTCAGCATCGCGGGGAGAGTAATCGGGGCATGAATACAGTACTGACCATTATCGCGATTCTGGGCCTGGGCGCCCTCCTCGTGTCTGTCGTGCTCTTCACCATGGCCGCTCGCCGCTACGTGTCCGACGATGAGCCGGAGCACATTTCCCTGGTCCCCAACACCGGCCGCGATCATATTCCGCGCAGCCGCGGTGACCGGCGCCAGTCAAACGCCCCCACACTGTTCCCGATCACGGTCAACGGTGAACTGATTACCCGCGAGCGCCGTCAGATAGCAGACCGCAGGCAGCAACCCCGCCGCTACGGCTGAGGCGGAATACCGCACACAACTACCCACGAATCTCGACTTTTCGACGATATTCACGGGACAGACACTGCCAGACCCTCTAATATTCGATCCATGCGCGTCATTCATCGAGGCTATGGTCGATGAGAACAGCTGCCATCTTCATCATCACACTGTGCGCTGCCCTGAGCGGAGGCTGCGGCGGTGGTGGCGGCTCCGGGGCTGACCCGACTCCCGATACGCCCCCGGTGACACCGACTCCCGTCGACCCGGAGCCCGTCGGTGAGGAGCCACTGCGCGGCATTGATGCCGCGGCGCGGCTGGCATCCCGCGCCACCTTCGGCATGCCCTGGGAAGACATCCGCGCCATCGACCAGGCGGGCGAGAACGCCTGGCTGGAAGCACAGTTCGACACGCCACCCAGCCGGCACGATACCGTTGTCAGTGACCTGATGGCGCGCGCTGCACGCGGCGAACTGAGCGCGCTGGACCCTGACCCCACCCGCCTTGAAGGGCTCTTCAGCCGCCTCGCGTGGTGGCACACCACCCTCACCGCGCCAGACCAGCTGCGCCAGCGCGTGGCCTTCGCGCTCAGTGAAATCTTTGTGGTGTCGGACAACGTCGATCTGCTCTTCCAGTCACCCTACGCACTGAGCAACTACTACGACACGCTGCTTGAGCACGCATTTGGCAACTTCCGCGACCTGCTGCTGGAGGTGACGCTGCACCCTGCCATGGGGGTGTACCTCAGCCATATCCAGAATGCCAAGGCGGACCCCGAGGCCAACACCTTCCCCGACGAAAACTACGCGCGGGAGGTCATGCAGCTGTTCAGCATCGGCCTGTTCGAGCTGAACCCGGACGGTAGTGAACGCCTGGATGACATGGGCCGACCGATTCCCACTTACGACAACGACGATATCCGCGAATTCGCCAAGGTGTTCACCGGGCTCTCCTGGGGGGGCGGCAACAACGCGTTCCGGGCCTACCGGCCCAACTTCCGCGAACCCATGCGCATGTTCGAGGAATACCATGACAGCAGCGAAAAGCGCCTGCTCCGGGGCACGGTCCTGCCCGCCGGGCAGAGCGGCATGCAGGACATTGAGGCTGCCGTGGACAACCTGTTCCAGCACCCTAACGTGGGGCCGTTCATCGGGCGCCAGCTGATACAGCGTCTGGTCAGTTCCAACCCGTCTCCCGACTATGTCGCACGGGTTGCCGCCGCGTTTGATGGCGAGGACGGCAGCCCCCGTGGAGACCTGCGCGCCACGATTCGGGCCGTACTGCTCGACCCGGAAGCCCGCGCCGTGCCCGATCCAGACCGGCCACGCGGAAAGCTGCGCGAGCCGCTGTTGCGCCTGATCGCCACACTGCGCCAGCTGAATACCTCGAGCCCGGATGGTTTCTACGCCAACGCGGGCTTCTACGTGCAGGAGCAGATCCAACAGCACCCCCTCTCCTCGCCCAGCGTGTTCAACTTCTTTCTGCCGGCCTTCGCACCCGTCGGTCCCATTGCCGATAGCGGGCTGGTAGCGCCGGAATTCCAGATCACCAACAGTAGCTCCATCGTCGCCATATCGAACCTGCTGCAGGGCGCGGTTCTGGGCGACTTCCTCAACGATCTGCGCGAACCGCCCTTCAGTCCCGCACGTTTTGATCTCGGTGAGTACCTGGAGGTCGCAGACGATGTGCCCGCTTTGCTGGAGCGGCTGGATACGGTGTTCACCTACGGCACGCTGGGAGCGGAGACGCGCGCAAGCATCACCTCGGCTGCAGAGCAGCTGGACGACCTGGAACTGCGCACCCGCGTAGCGCTGTACCTGCTGTTGATATCGCCCGACTACGCGGTGGAGTTGTGACATGCTGACACGACGGGGACTGTTGCAGCGGGGCCTCCTGCTCGGAGGCGCATCGACTGGCCTGGGCAGCCTGCTGCAATTGGGGTTGGTACGTCATGCCGCGGCCCAGGGCGCAGCAAGCGACTACCGTGCACTGGTGTGCGTATTGCTGGCCGGCGGCAATGATTCCTTCAATATGCTGGTCCCCTGGGATACCTCCACCTACGCCGGGTATGCGAACATGCGCTCCGACCTCGCCCTGCCGCGCAGCACGCTACGCCCATTGGCGGGCACCGATGCCACGGGGCGCGCCTATGCCGTGCACCCTGGCATGCCGGGGCTGCAGCGCCTGTTCAATGACGGCGATGCCGCACTCATCAACAACGTGGGTGCACTGGTGGCCCCTCTGGACAGCGCGGCTATTGCGGCCGGCAACTGGCCTACCCCGCTCGGCCTGTTCTCCCACGCAGACCAGATCCAGCAGTGGCAGACTGCGGTTTCGGATGCGCGCATCGCCCAGGGGTGGGGCGGGCGCCTCGCCGACCTGATGCAGGGCGCCTCGCCTGCCAACGGCCTGGCCATGAACATTTCGCTGTCGGGCAACAACGTGTTCCAGAGTGGCAGCGCAACAACCCCCTATAGCATCACCACAGACGACCAGGGTGCGAAGTCATTGAATGGCTACACCGAAGATTCACCCGGTGGCCGGTTTACCCGCGCCGTGGTGGACGACCTGCTCGCCAGCAGCCAGCAACAGCTTCTGCGACGCGAGTACGGCAACCGCTTCGCAGATGCACTTGCCACCCAGCAGGCGGTGTCCAGCGCACTGTCCGGGGCGCAACCACTCACCACGGCATTTGCTGCCGATCCCTTCGGCCAGGCCATGCGACAGATCGCGCGCATGATCAGCGTGCGGGACCAGTTTGGTAGCTCACGCCAAACATTTTTTGTCACCGTTGGGGGCTGGGACCACCACGACGGGTTGCTGGAAAACCAGGCGGCCATGCTGCCGATGATTGATGCCGGGCTGCTCGCCTTCCGTGATGCACTGGCGGAACTGGGCGCCCTGCCCATGGTGACCACCTTTACGACCTCGGACTTTGCGCGCACGCTGACCTCCAACGGCAAAGGCTCGGACCACGGCTGGGGCGGACAGCACATTGTGATGGGGGGCGCAGTCAACGGCGGTCAGTTCTACGGCGACTACCCGGATATCCATCCGGACAATCCGCTGGATGTGGGTCGCGGGGTCTACGTGCCAACCACCGCGACCGACCTCTATTTTGCCGAGCTCGCACGCTGGTTCGGTGTCGATGACAGCGACCTGACCGAGGTGCTCCCCAACCTGGAGCGGTTCTACAGCATCGGCTCGGGCGCGCCGCTGGGGTTCATGCTGGGGGGCTAGCACCCCTGGAACACGCGAGCACTCCTTGACCCTCAAGGACTGCAGACACAAATGATGACAAAGCGGAATCTCACCGCTACACTCGCAGTTGCTAGACGCAAACAAGAAACTTAATAAAGGTCTGTCGCACGAGTACTGGCGACCGATCCGGGCGCAGCAACCACGGGATTATTCATCATGCCACACAGCATCGCTATCGCCGGAGGCAGCGGCGGCCTGGGCGCCGCCATGTGCCGCCATCTGGGCACGCAGGGCTTGCACATCATTGTCGGGTATCACAGCCGCGAAGCGGCCGCGGAAGCGGTAGTCAAGGACATCATCAGCGCAGACGGGCAGGCCACCGCCGTTAAGGTGGACCTCTGCGATGCGGATCAGGTCGCAGCGTTCCTCGCTGCGGGTGCGAGCAGGGGCGCCCCCTTGGCTGGTGTCGTCAACGCCACCGGGCCCGCCATACCGCTGCGGCCGCTCTGTGATATCAGCAGTGACACCTTCAGCCACATCATGCGCACCGACGTCGAAGGCGCATTCAATCTGCTCACGCAGGCAGGCAGGTGCCTGGCCGCCACGGGTGGCGGCAGTGTCGTGCAACTGCTCACAACCGCCGTGCTGCGCACCCTGGAAAACGATGCCATGTCGGGCATCCCCAAAACGGCGATCAGCGGCATTGTGCGCCAACTGGCGAGAGAGCTGGGACCACAGCACGTTCGCTTCAACGGTATCGCTCCGGGCGTGATTGACGCCGGGATCGTGCACAGCTCGTTTACTGCAGATCCGGTCGCAGAGAGCGTCATCAACGACTGTCTGGCAAAAACACCCATGCCCCGGCTGGGGAAACCGGAGGAGGTTTCCGCCCTCGCCGCTTTCCTGCTCAGTGACGCCGCAGGCTATATCAACGGACAAATTATCGGTATCGATGGAGGCTACAGCGCATGAAAGAACCGGCATACAGGCGTTCCCGGACCACATCGAGGGCAGGAGCACTACTGGCCGCCCTGGGCCTGATTGCGGCCGGGGCGGCGGCAGAGGATACCCAAGACGCCGCACTGTCCACGCTGGCCGCTAGCGGTGAAGCCCTCTACGCAGAACACTGCGCCACCTGTCACGGCCTGACGCTGCGCGGCTCGGCCCACGGCAACACCCTGAAAGGGGCGGATTTTCTGGCGCAATGGGCCGGGCGCGAAGCCATGACCCTGCTGGCGTTCAATCGCGCCAATATGCCCCCCGGGGGCGCCGGGTCCCTGGAGGACGCGCAGCATGCGGCCATCACGGCCTATCTCATCGACTCCAATCGTGAGGCCGGCGAGGTTGACCAGCGGCTGTTTGCCAGCGCTGACCAATTGGTGGGCGCAGCCGATGGCAGCACCGAAGTCTCCTGGGTCGCCTTTGACGGTGCAGGTTCCATCGATGCGGACGCGCGCACGCGCGGAGGCTTCCAGAACCGCAGCATCAGCGACTTTACACCCGTGACCGCAGAAGACCTGCGCAACCCGGCGGACGGTGATTGGCTGAGCTGGCGACGCACGCTCGATGGCCAGGGCTACAGCCCGCTCAGGCAGATCAACCGCGACACGGTGGCCGGGTTGAAGCTGTCCTGGGTGATCACCATGCAGGACGGCAGTAACCAGCCAACACCGCTGGTGCACAATGGCATCATGTACCTCACTCACCCCGGCAACGTGATACAGGCACTTGCCGCCGACACCGGGGAACTGATCTGGGAGTATGCCTACAGCTTCCCCGAGGCCTCTCGCACGCTGGGGGGCCCCACGCGCAACATCGCGATCTACGGGGACAAGCTCTACCTGGCCACCTACGACGCCGCCATCGTGGCGGTTGACGCACGCACGGGTGCCGAAGTGTGGCGCACGCCCAAGGCCGACTTCAACAAGGGCTACACACACACGGCGGGGCCCATCATCGGTGATGGCGTGGTGATCAGCGGCCTCAATGGCTGCGAGTGGTACAAGGAAGAAGGTTGCTTCATCACCGGCCACGATGCCGACACCGGAGAAGAGCTGTGGCGTACCTCCACCATCGCCCTGCCGGGCACGCCCGGTGGCGACACCTGGGCAGGCCTGCCCACGGAGATGCGCGCCGGCGGCGATACCTGGATAGCCGGCTCCTACGACCCGGAGCTCAAACTGTTCTTCATCGGCACCTCGCAGGCAAAGCCCTGGGTGGCGTCAAGCCGCGGCATGAGCGCGACCGACGAGGCGCTGTATACCAACTCAACCCTGGCACTGCGGCCCGACACGGGTGAACTGGTGTGGCATTTCCAGCACATCGCCGGTGAAACCATTGATATGGAAGTGGGCTTTGAACGCGTCCTGATCGATGTAGACGGCAGGCCGCTGCTCTACACCATCGGCAAAGACGGGCTGCTCTGGAAGCTGGATCGCGCCACAGGTGCTTATGTCAACGTGGCTGAAACACTGCAACAGACCATCTACGCCGAGATCGACAAGGCACGCGGCAAGGTGCGCTATCGCGATGATATCGTGGCGGCAGGCGTCGGCGACACGATTGAGGCCTGCCCCGGCATTTACGGCGGGCACAACTGGCAGGCCTCGGCCTATAGCCCCGAAACCGGCAACCTGATCATTCCGCTGCACCAACTGTGTTCCGACATGATCGGGCGCGCGGTCGCCCAGGAACCGGGTTCCGGCGGGTACGGTGCAGACTCACGCACCTACCCCATGCCCGGCAGCAACGGCATGCTCGGACGGCTTGCCGCATGGGACGTACGCAGCATGGCCGAAAGCTGGGTTCACGAGCAGCGCGCCATGTTCCTGACGGGGGCGCTCACCACCGGTGGCGGGCTCGTGTTCATCGGCGACCTTGACCGCTACTTCAAAGCCTTCGACGTGAAAACCGGCGAATTGCTCTGGCAAACACGGTTGGGGGCACCACTACACGGCTACCCCATCAGCTACGCGGTGGACGGCAAGCAATACATTGCGGTACCCACAGGCATTGGCGTGTTTCGCGCCATGACCGCCGTTGTCAGCCCGGAGATCTACCAGCCGACGGGCGGCGAGGCGCTGTATGTGTTTGAGGTGGAATAGCCGCGAATAGACAAGAGCGCGGCCCGACCAGAAAAATAAATCACTCGTCGCCCTGATTCCAACGGGTTTGCCCATCATCGCACCAGGGGGATGCCATGCTCTGGCCTACATTGTCACTCCGGCAATCCGGACTTGCCCGCCTCTCGAATCAGTGGCTGGTATTCAGCAAACGCCGGCCCCGCCACCGTCGCGCCGATTGTGAAGCCCGCATCAGTCGTGAGGGTATGTCCTGTGGTATAGCCAGATTCGTCACTCGCCAGCCATAGCGCGGCATTCGCGACATCTTCGGCCAACCCGGGACGACCGCGAAGGGGGGAAGCTTGCGCAAGCATTTCTTTCGCCTTGTCGATATTCTTGGGGTCGCCGGTGAGTACACTCGCCACCATAGGCGTGGCCATGGATGCCGCGGCAATCGCATTGACCCGCACATTGCTGCCTGCCAGCTCTGCGGCAAGGTTTTTGGTCAGTCCTACCACGCCATGTTTTGCCGCGGTATAGGCGTGCGGCCCCAGCCCGCCCATGAGTCCTGCTGTGCTGGCCATGCTGATTATGGAGCCGCTACCTTGAGGCTGCATGACACGCGCAGCGTGCTTTGCGCAGTAAAACGCACCGTTCAGGAGTACGTCTATGGTAAAACGCCATTCTGCACCCGGCGTCTGCGCAACAGGGCCAACCGACCCAACAATTCCTGCACTGTTGAACATGACATCCAGACGCCCAAAGTGCGTCGTCGCCGCATCTATGGCCGCGCTCACACTCTCTTCATCGGTGATATTGCAGTAGCTGAACATTGCCTTGTCGCCGTATTTCTCAGCTAACGCATTGCCCTCCGCCTCTTGGATATCGCACAAAGTGACCCGACAACCCTCTTGAATAAACCGTTCCACAGCTGCAGCCCCGATTCCGCTTGCAGCGCCCGTAATCAATGCCACCTTTCCTGCCAATCTCATGCCTGCTATCTCCACGTTACAGGTTGCAAAAAAAGGGGGCCGCAGCCCCCGCAAACTTCATTACATTCGGTACAGGTAATCGTCGGGTGCTCGCTGCCCCACCGTCTCCGGCGCAATGCTGCCAAACCCGCGCGACTGGGCCGGTTCCAGCCGCGTCCAGTCGGTCATTCCAACCCTGCGCACGATGCGCCATTCACCGTCGCGCAGCGCAAAGTGGTCCAGATAACGCCCTCCGACGAAATAGTCCATCTCGTTATCGAACGCATCCGGGCCCGCCAATGGGTCACCGACTGGTCGCATGCGGTGAAACGCGGTGAAGTAGGTTTCAGCTCTCGCTTTATCCGGTCCATCCAGCTCTACAAGTATGTTTCCCAGATGGTGGTGCGTGCGGCTGTGCGCCGATAGCACGCCCAACGCAAACGCCACAAAATCACCAGGCTGCTCCGCGGTGGACGGACGTGAAGGATCAGAAGATGGCCCCTCGAAGAAATGGTGATGCTCCGAGCCCGGATGGAAGACGCTGCGCAGCAGCACTTCGTCCATCCGGTCCAGAGCCCGCGCGTAGCGGACGATCACTTCCGTGATCGCCTGCTTCGCGAGCAACTCCTGCAACTGTTCGTTCATCGCGACAATCAGTTGTTGAAGTTATAAACCACCTCGAACCCGTAGGTACGCGGTGGACGGGTAGCAGCGTAAGACCAGAGGCCAGCCACTTCATAGCCGTGCGTGTAGCCGTCTTCATCTGTCAGGTTGCGGCCGAACAGACTGAACGTCAGGTTGTTAACGGCGTAGTTCACTGATGCGTCCACAATCCCCTGGCTATCGTTTGCCAGTTCGGCGTTGTTGGTGGCGTTGGTGAAGTGCGAGCCAATGTAACGATACGCGCCGCGTACCCAGGCGTTACCTCCCGCCACATCCCACTCGTAGGTGGCATCGACGGTACCGGTAAATTCTGGAGCACGGCGGAACTCCAGTCCACTGAGATCCGTAATGGAGCCTTCAACATCGGTATAGACAAAGTCGTCATACTCCGAGTCGAGGTACCCCAGGTTGGCGCGAACACTGAGATTGTCACTCAGATAGGCCTGCATCTCCAGCTCAATGCCTTGAATGGTTGCGGAAGACGGATTGATAACTACAGTCTTCTGCCCAGTGTCGGTTTCACTGGAGGGTAATTGCAGCTCCTCCTGCTTATCCTTGTAATCCATGGTAAACAGGGTGGCATTCAGACGCAGTCGATTATCCAGCAGTTCGCTTTTCACGCCGATCTCGTAGTTATCGATCGTCTCTGGATCGTAGGGCTGAATCGCTTCCTCCAGGCTCGCAACGCGGCCATTGAAACCACCAGCCCGATAGCCCTTGGAGTAGGTTGCGTAGAACATCACATCATCGGTCATGTTATAGCGCAGGCCCACTTTGGGAGTGAACTCGTCCCACTTCTCGCTGGGATGTTGACCCGGGATGGTGTTCACCTCGCCAAACTGACGTGAGGTCTTCTCATCTTCTGTGTACCGTCCGCCCACGGTGAGCACCCACTGATCAGCAAAGCGATAGTCTGCTTCGAAGAATGCAGCAACCGACTCGGTTTCCTGTTGGGTGGTCTGGGGAATATCCAGAATCAAACCGGGAACCGCAAAGCCGATATAGCTCCGCATGCGGCTTTCATACTCGGAATCCCAGAAGAACAGCCCACCGACGACGTTAAATGCACCGCCGTTGTCATAGGTAAGCCGCAGTTCGTGGCTCTGCTGCTCGAACTCGCCCGGGCGGTCCGTGTGATACAACAGCTCCGGAGTACCGTCCCAATCCTGCAGACTGGCTTCATCAGACTCCCAGGAACCAAAGATATAGTCAAAGCGCAGCGCATCGCTGATTTCCCAGCGCGCTTCCAGAATGTGCGTGTCCGTATCAAAGAACGCATCCATAAAGGAGTCGTCAACGGCATCGACAGGGGTAATATTTGTCTCAAAGCTCGGCGGCACTGGCGGACGGCCACCGCCGCCGGCGACGCCGTTACGGTCACCGGTGATGGTCGAATTGACACTCGGTGAACAGTAGCCATAGGCAACACAGAACAGCTGATCAGGACGGGTTGCATTCACCAATGCGGGCGTGTCCTGATCCAGTCGTTCCATAGTGTAGCTATACTCAAGTTCCAGCGTATCCGTGGCGTTCCAGAGCGCGTTGAAACCGAGTGACTCGTAATCCTGACGACCCTGATCACCACGCACAGTAACGTTGTCGTAGTAACCTTCACCCTGGTCGCGCTTGGCGCCGGTCAATTTGATAGCCAGGTCATCGGTAACCGCAAAATTGAAGACGCCGTCAACGTAGTAGGTGTCAAAGTTCTCGACACCGGCTCGGAAACGGCCTCCTAATTCACCCGTGGGTTGAGTGCGAGTGATATTGATCAGGCCACCCACGGTGTTGCGGCCAAACAGCGTGCCTTGAGGACCGCGCAATACCTCTACACGCGCAATATCGATACCGCGCAACAACGCACCCGCGTTGGACCCGAGAAATACACCATCGACGCTTACACCGACGGCTGGGTCAAAGTTCTTCTCCAGATCGGCGATACCAACGCCGCGGATATAAATCGCTGCTGTGCCACCGGGGCCCTGCCCGGTGTCATCGATAATGACGTTGGGAGCAATATTGGCGAGGTCCTGAATATCCCGCGCAAACTGACGCTGGATTTCGGTTTCGCTCAGCGCGCTGACCGCGAGGCCAACGTCCTGCATGCTCTCCTCTCGCTTACGCGCTGTGACGGTGATTTCCTCCAGCACCCCCGGCGCTGCGGATACGACGGCAGGCGCGGAAACGCCCACCGAGGCGGCGGCTATGGCGGCGAACAAAATGCTGCGTTGTGTCTTCATGGAACGTCTCCTCGACGAGTTTGTTAATAGTCTTATCGATCGTTGTTGAGCAGGTCAGGGTCTCTTTCAGCCCTGCGGCGCCTTCAGCGGAGCGCCGGGTATTGGGTTGAAGTAATGGATCTGCACGTCACGCTGGACAATCTTCCAGCGCCCCGCGGTGCGCCGCAGGGTGTCGCTGTAGGTCGCGCCGACCATCTGGCAGTCGGTATCGCCGGTCAGCGTGCCGATGCAGTCGACATCACAGACGCAGGTTGCGTTATCCGCGTCCTGAAAGTGCACGATATGGTTGGTCGAGAGGTGATGGGACTCCTCCCAGGCCGGCCAGAGCACATCCAGCACGGCCTCGCGGATGCCCGCGTGGCCACGGAAAGTGCCGAAGGGCGGGCCGATATTCCACACGCAATCCTCACTCCAGATAGCGAGGAAGCGGTCGAAATCCCGCTTGTCAAAGCCGTGGCAATAATCCGATGTCAAGTCGACGATATGCTGCCGACTTTCCAACTGGTCCACCCGGGCTGCGAGCGCCGCCAGCGTGTCGCGGTCTTCGGACATGTCGTACCTCGTGCCATTCTTATCATTAATATTTTTACGCTGTGCCATGCACTCGATGCAGTCGAAATGCAATTAGCTTGTTTGCGTCTAGCAAGTGTAGTGATATTCGAGAGCGAGTCAAGCGCTGCCGGCAATCGCGGCCAGCGCCGGAACCCGGTAATAATTCACAAATGTGGTATCTCGCTGGAACACCCTGGAGGCGTGACAGTGAGGCTGTGGCGGTGCCTGCGTGAAGAGCCTCACGCAGGCGCCACCGGCGGATCAGGGGGTTTTGGGACCGAATGCCAGGAACACATTCCCGGGCATGTGGAAATAGATGCCGTATCCGGAATTAACGAACATCATGCCGTCGCTGAATACTGGCCCTGCTGCGCCACCAAAGGAGCCACCCTGGGCCGTGCCGCCGTCAGTGGTGGGAAATGAGCGAACACTGTCGTAGGACCAGAGCACCTTGCCCGTTGCCTTGTCGTAGACGCGCAACACACCGTCCATGGCGCCGGCTACTACTCCACCTTCAATGGCGGATGCCGCTGCAGAGAGGCCTGGCTGGCAGAATTCACGCCCCTTACACAGGTCCTCCGCCGGCGTGTACCAGAGCACGTCGCCATTGCGAATATCCACAGCATACATGCCCGGGAGTGGTTTCCCCGGCCAACGAGGGCCACCGTCAAAATCCGACATCGGCACATAGAGCACATCGCCATCGAGCGCCATGCCAAAATGCACGCCGCCCTGTATGCCACCGCGGCCCAGTTTCTTCTGCCAGACAATGGCCCCACCATTCGCCGGGTCCAGTGCGTAGACATCGCCGGACTTCTGCCCGGCCAGCACCAGATCGCGCCCTTCTGAGGTGGTTGCCAGCAAGGTTGCCGCACCGAAGTCATAATCCGGGCCATCCTCCGGTGGGCAGTTTATGCGCTCCTCAGTCTCACAACCCATATTCCAGGCATCCCCGGCCGTCATCTGCTGACTCCAGACAATCGAACCGTCCTCCAGGCTCAGGGCGAGAATGGCATCACTGGTGTCGTTGGCCGGAGAGGAATAATTCTCCCCGGTGCCGACATACATCACGCCGCGCGCAATATCCAGCGCGGGTGTATTCCACACCGGCGAGCCCGAGGGGGCGATGCGATCTGTACCCACCGCATTTTTGCCAACCACCGCGGGGGGTTCCGCAATCGTGTAGCTGGTGTGCAGTTTCTCACCGTTGAGTGCGTCGTATACCGCGACGCCACCGCGGAAGGTACAGCAGGCATAGCCGGGGTCCGCTGCCGCAGTGACCTCAAGTGAGGACAGCGGCACATATAGACGACCATCGTGCAATGCGGGGGAAGCCGTAAGCGTCAGGCTGGGATGATCATCCGGCCTGTCGCGCCAGGCAAGCTCCCCAGTTACTGCATTCAGCGCATAGACATTGCCAACCAGGTCGCCGAAATACAGCAGTGGTGGCGATTTCGCCTCTGGCCCCCAGTCGGCGACAACGATGCCGTTACGCACTTCCGCTACCGTCGAAAACCGCCAGCGAATACAGCCCGTGGTTTTATCCAGTGCGTATACGGTGCCGTCCTGGCTGCCAATAAATATAGCGCCTCCAGCAATGGCAGGCTGAGAGCGCGCCCGTAACGCGCCGGGAAAGGCGAAGGCCCATTTAAGCTCGAGCTCGCCCATGCCTGCGGCCGTGATGCCGGCTATTTCCGGCCGATAGTAACGGTGGTTACCCAGATTGACGCCCCACCCAGCGGTGTCCGGCCGGGCACTGAAGTCGAACGCGGACTGCTCGGCGGTGCACTGCGGCGCCATACTGGACATGGCGGCTTCCGCCAGACTGTGGCCAGAGAGGTACTCAGCCAGCGACCGCTGCTGGGCGTCGCTCATTGCCGCCGCCTGCGTTTGCATCACGCCGCCCTGCATCGCCCGCAGAATTGAGGTCGGTGGCATGATCTGCAGCAGGCTCAGCTGCGGTGCCTTTGCCACACCCCCTTCATGGCAGCTGGCACAATGCTGTTGGTACAGCGCTGCGCCATCCAGCTCCTGGTCTGGAGGCACGTCGGCGTGGGACAACGGCGCCAGAAGCAACGTGGCCAAGAGCGCGATAGATACCGGGTTTTTCATTCCAGGGGCTCCACGCGATAGCCGGCGCGAGGAAAGTGCACCACCACCTCCCCGGCTCGCGAATCAGTTCTAGAAATGGCAATGTCCTCACTGGTGAGCCGTATCAGCTCACCCGCGACCGGCACCGCGCCGTAATCTTCCGGCGTGACGGTAACCGCGCTGCCCTGCTGCACACCCGGCAGGTGCGCCGCGGAAACTGCCGCCTCTACCGTAGAGCGGGATTCGCGGGCCACCATCAGCGCCGATTCCGCATCCAGTTCCTCGCGCTTGCCGTGGCCAAGTGCCTTGACCCGTTGCTCCCAGCCGGCCAACCAGCGCCACTGCGTCAGCAGAGCGTCACCATCGCGGATATTGCCGCGACACATCCACACCGGAAAATAGCCCAGAATATCCGCCCAGGACGGCGCGTCACCCAACACATAGGGCCGACCGTCGGCCAGCATGCTGTCGAGCAGGTGCAACTGCGCCTCGAAGGCTGCGTACAGATGCGGCAGCTGCGCATCCAGTGTGCTGAAATCGAGGAAATTAAAAAAAGCCTTGCGATCCTTGAGGATGGCTTCGGGCAAGCCCTCGTTGGTGCCCATGGAGAGGCCAGCACCGGGGCGAAAGAAGACGCTGTCGCTCCAGGCGGACAGGGCCAGACAGATGCCCCGGCTCGCCCCCGGGAACAGTGACGGTCGTTCCGGAAACCTTGACTCCAGTTCCCGGGCTATACGCTGCGTATCACAGTAAACATCGGCGCCAATTTGCAACACCGGGGTTTTCCGGTAACCACCGGTGAGGGCGGTGAGGTCCGGCTTGGGGATGACCAGCGGAATCTCCACTGACCGCCACGCCAGCCCCTTGAGCCCCAGCGCCAGACGAATCTTTTCGGCGAAGGGGGATATGTCGAAGTGGTGAAGTATCAGCTCCATGACTGGCATCTCGTCTGTAGCGGTTGCAGTTCAAGGCAAAAAAAGGGCCGACAAGGCCGGCCCTCAAGTACCGCAAACCGAATCAGTTACCGCCGAACTTCATGCCCACTTCCAGGCCGTACGTGCGCGGCTGGCCGTAGTAGGTCATGGTCCACAGGTCACCGACCGGCAGCTCACCAATCCGATACTCCTCGTCAGTCAGGTTGCGACCATAGAGACGGGCGAAAAAGCGCTCATCGGCGGTGGTGTAGGTCACGCTGGCATTTACCAGGGTGCGATCGTCGGTAACGCCGTGCAGGTCAGAGGAGACATTCGAGTAGACGAATATTGCCTCATCTTCAAATGACAGACCCGCGATCCAGGTCAGGTCACCCGCCATGAAGTCGTGCACGTAGATGGCATCAAGGCCGTACTGCCATTCTGGTGCCCGGTTCACATCCTCGTTGCTCAGGTCGATATCGATCTCGCCGTCGAAGTTGGTGTCGGCCAGGAACTCGTCATACTCGCTCTTCAGGTAACCGAGGTTACCGCGCAGCGTCAGGTTATCGCTCAGCTCTGCGGTCATCTCCAGTTCCAGACCGTAGGAAGAGAGATCCGCCGCGTTGAAGAAGCGCGTTTCCTGGAAGCTGCCGCCAAAGCCGTTGTCGAAAATGGCCACCAGGTCGCGCTGCGCATCCGAGTACTCGACATAGAACGCCGCCATATTCAGACGCAGGCGATTGTCCATGAAGTCACCCTTCAGGCCGGCCTCGAAAGAGTCGGCAATCTCGGGATCGGTAGGTGCGGCAGAGGCTGCCGTAATGGGCGCACCCGATGTACCGGTCTGGTCGTTGTAGGCGCCGCTCTTGAAGCCTCGCGAATAGTTCAGGTAGCCAAACAGATCATCCGAGAACGTATAGCTGGCGGTCAGGCGCCAGGTGGGCTCCTGCCAGGACTCGCTGTCGCGGAAGACGCCTTCGGAGTACTTGTTGAAGTCCGCCGCGTCGAGCCCGCTACCGAAGTCGCGCCAGGTGAGGTTGGGGTCGAATCCACCATTCAACTGCTGGAAAAAGACCTGGTTGCGGCCCGTCCAGCTCTTGGACTCGTCGGTGTAGCGCAGACCGCCGGAGAGCGTCAGCCGGTCATTGATGTCATAGCTGCCGTCAACGAATACGGCCCAGTTGTCCGCCTCCTGCTCGTTACACAAGACTTGCGGGTTGTTATCCCACCAGGTCGGGTCGCCAAAGGCCGAGGAGCCCACGCCGAGAAGGTCGAGGAAACCCAGCACCTGAACCACGCAGAAGGTGGTTTCATCATCCTGGTAGAAACCACCGAGGACGAAATTGAACGGGCCATCGAAGTTCGAGGCGAGACGGACTTCCTGCTGGAATGTCTGCCGCTCATCGAGACGGTTGGCATCGAACAGTGAACCACCGGGGCCGACCTCGCCCGTGTAGGTGGATGGGAGCTCGCTTTCCTGTTCGCGGTAACCGGTCACAGAACTGAGAGTGTAATTGTCCAGCTGCCAGTCCATGTTCAGGTAATAGCCGTCAACGTCGACCTGGTGGCCGTTGGACATGTTGAGCAGCAAGTCATCACGGTTGGTGATACCACCTTTATCGACCTGGTCACCACCGGGGTCGGAGGTCAGCCCCAGCGCATTGAACACCAGCGGTGCGCCGGGCGGTGTACCGTTGGCCACCGGGGGCGAGTCGCCGTCATCCCGGATGATTTCGTATTGCGCCACTGCGGTGAAATTCGGCGAGGGCTCCCAAAGTGCTTTCAGTCGCGCCGAGATGGAGTCATCGCCACCGATCTTGCTGCCATCACCACGGCCCGAGGTACCCAGCGCGGGGTGCAGCGGGTCGAACGCCGTCACCGGGCCATACTCGGCACCATTGCGCCAGTAGCCATCGGACTCCATATACAGGCCCGAAGCACGCAGGGCCAGCGTATCGCCGACCGCCACGTTACCGGCCACGCGGGTCTCGAAGCGACCGAAATTCTCCACCTTGCCCTGCACTTCCAGTGAGTTCTCGCCGAGCACCGGCCGCTTGGTCTTGACGTTGATCACCCCACCGGTGGTGTTTTTGCCGAACAGCGTGCCCTGCGGTCCGCGCAAAACCTCAATTTGCGCAATGTCGAACATTTCCAGCAGCTGTGTCTGGATGTTGGGCAGCACGAAATCATCTACCGTCACACCCACCTGTGGATCCTGGTAGACGATGATAGATGTCTGGCCCACACCTCGCATGGCGAATGACGCGGCGTTGAACCCGGCGGGCTTGGCCGCCGAAAAGTTCGGCACCAGCGTGGCGATATCGCCCAGATCCCGCGGCGTCAACTGATTGATGTCATTGGATGTGATGGCACTCACAGCCACCGCTGTGGTTTGAATGTCGGTTTCACTGCGACGGTTCGCGGTGACCAACACTTCCTCCAGCGCGGCGCTTGCGGTGAGTGGCAAACCACTCAGCAGCGGTGCACTGCTCACGGCCAGCGCGAGCGGCAAAGCCCTGGCGGTAAAACGACCCTTCTTATCGTTGCTATTGTGCTTCATTGCGGCGTACTCCTGACATTATGATTTATGTGTAATTCAGTGGGCCGGGGCCGTGTTGAAGCGGCTCCCAACCCGTTTCGGTGCCCTCTACTCCATTGCACTAACGCGCCAGCCTTCTCTCCAGTTCAACGTGAAAGTGTCTGAGACGCTGCTCCTGTTCACTCCAGAGCTGGCCTTCAAAGCCCCGCGAGCGCATCCCCTGCTGCACCACGGGCAGCAGCGCCGAGTCCTGGCTCAGGACCAGGCCCAGGTTGGGGTCTTCCTCGATGCTGTAGTGCTCGGTGGCCGGACGCACGCGCCCGGTGGTGTCGGTGCCCTCGGGCAGCCCCATCCAGGCAGGCGGACGATAGCTGCCGTCCTCCACCGGAAAAATCAGCGTCATGGTGTCGTAATAGAAACGCTCCGGGTCTGTCTCGTGGGGCAGGAAGCGCATCAGGAATACCGCTTCGGGGTGACAGCCTATCTGCACGTTGGGAAAAATGCCTGTCGCCCAGCTGTCTGACAGCTGTCCGTCAACAAAGCGCGAGTAATCCAGCCCCAGCCGCTCCGCGCGCTGGCGCTTGCCCTGCTGGATGGCTCGCCGCACATCGGCGGCGGTGCCGGTGAAACCCGAGGAATCCAGACCCGCGTCCTCCAGCATCATCTTCAGACCCTCGTTCACCGTGGCCTGGTCGTGCATGCGCGGGCTGGGCTGCCCCAGGGGTACGATCATGCGGCTCGCGCCGTTGGGATACAGGTCGTATTGCACATTCAGGTCGCCCATAACACCACGGGTTTCGGGGTGCACGGCGTGCAGGTGGTAGCTCTCGTAGAACGCCTCGACGCCGACCTTCCAGTTGGCACCCCACTCGCTGCGCACATGACGCGCGACCCGCATGTCGGCGATTCGGTAGGCTTCCAGATAGCCGTCCGGCAGTCCGATGGCCTCCTTCAGGGGCTGCTCCGGCGCGTCGTCCATGTTGATGAAGACGATACCGGCCAGGGTATCGCAGTGTACCGGCTTCAGGCCCGGACGGTGCGCCACAACCTCGGGCTTGAAATATTCCTCATCCGTTATGCGGCGCAAACGGCCATCGTTGTGAAAACTCCAGCTGTGGAAGGGGCAGACAAATACCTTGCGATTACCGCGGTCGTCCCACACCAGGCGCGCCCCCCGGTGGCTGCACACGTTGTAGAAAGCCTTGATACCCTCCTCGGTGCGGGTGACGATGATGGATTCGTCGCGGATGTTGAAAAGGAAAAAGTCGCCAACCTCCGGGATATCCGACTCCACACCGGCAATCAGCCACGAGCGGGTCCAGAGCCTGTCCCACTCGCGCTGCATATAGTCACGGCTGAAATAACCCTCTTTGCCGGCGATCTCCACGCCGTTATCCACCTCCGGCTGCTTCGCCTCCAGAGATTCCACCGGCGCATCGGGGTTGATTACCGCAATCGGTACACCTTTCGCATTCATGATGAACTACCTCTCTGCCTGTCGAGCGTGAACACGGGAAGGGCAACGCTTTCGGACCAGGAGGCAAACGCCACCTGCACCGGAAGCCCTACCGCGATGGTTTCCGGGGCGCAATCGACGATGTGACTCATCAGCGTCGGCCCCTCCTGCAACTTGATCAGCGCCACCACGTACGGTGCGTCATAGGCCCTGGAGATGGGTCTGCGCACCACGGTGAAGCTGATGATTTCACCGCGCCCCGTGGCAGCGACCCATTCCAGCTCTTCACTGAAGCAGTGGGCACACATGATGCGCGGGTAAAACTGGTGAAGACCACAGCGACTGCAGCACTGCAGGCGCAATTCGCCCACACGGCAACCGGCGATGTAGGCATCGGCAAGTGCACCGCTGCTCGGCTGGATACGTTCCACGTCAGCCCTCCTCCCTGCCCAGTATGAGCGTGCTGTGACTGGACATGATGCCGCCCTGCGCATGCAGGAGCCCGTAACGGGCATTCCCGATCTGCCGCTCACCGGCCGTGTGTCGCAGCTGCCAGACCGACTCGGTCAGCGCAAACATGGACCCCGGGTTGCCGGGATGACAATGAGACAGCAGGCCACCGTGGGTATTCACCGGCAGCTGTCCCGCCGGACCGATACCTGCCTCGCAGACGAAGGCCCCGCCCTCTCCCTTGGCACAAAAACCCAGATCCTCAAGCTCCACCAGCACGGTAGGCGTAAAGCAGTCGTAGAGCTGCGCAAAGTCCATGTCGACGGGGCGCAGGCCCGCCATGGCATAGGCCCTCTGGCCCGATTCGCGGGCGGCGGAGGCGGTGAGGTCCTGCGCCTGGCTGATGTGCTCATGACCATGACCTTCACCCACACCCAGCACATAGACGGGGGGCTGGCGAAAATCGCGCGCACGTTCGGCCGATGTGAGAATGATCGCTGCACCGCCATCCGACACCAGGGAACAATCCAGCAGGTGCAGCGGATCGGCAATCATGCGCGAATTGAGCACATCGTCGACCGTGATCGGCTCGCGCATCTGCGCCGCGGGATTGCGCGCGGCATGCGCCCGGCAGGCGACCGCGATTTCCGCAAAATGCTCGGGCCGGGTGCCGTAGCGCGCCATATGCGCCTGCGCGATCAGCGCATAGTACGCGGGCACCGTGGGACCGTAGGGCTGCTCGTATTGCGGGTGTCCGGTGGATGACTGCATCAGCATGGCCTGGTCGCGGGAGAGGCCGCTGCGCAGACTGTCCGCCATCGCAATCACGACCACCTCGGCCATACCGGTCACAATCGCCGATGCCGCGTGGTGCAACACGGAGAAGGTCGTGCCACCGCCGGCGCCGGCGGCAAAACAGTACCGCGGCGTGATGGCAAGATATTCCGCAATGGCTTCTGCGTGGTACAGCATCGGTTGCGCCATACTGTTACAGGTGACCAGGCCGTCCACCTCATCCTTGCCAATGCCGGCATCAGCCAGCGCCAACAGGATGGATTCGACACACAGCTCGGTGGCCGTCCTGTCCGGCACCACGCCAACCCGGGTATCCGCTGCACCGACGATGGCTACCTTGCCGCGCAAGCTGCTCACGGTGTGTCCCCCGCGCCGTTCATCATGTGTCCAGCACCGCGGTCGCCACGCCGGGGGTGACCACCTCTCCCGCCGCGTTTCTGATAAACACGTCAATCCGCACCGCACCCGAGGCGGGATCGACCTCGATCACACTGCCCCCGGAAACCAGGGTTTCGCCAATATAGCTTGCGGCGCGATTGGAGTATTCGATGGACACGAGGCGACCGTTGTCACCCAGCCACTCCTCCACACACTGATTCAGCCAGTCCCCCAGCATGGGCCCGGCAATCACCAGGCCAGGATAGCCCTCCACCTCTCTCGCGTAGGGCTCGTCAAAATGAATCCTGTGCGCATTCCACAACGCGGCGTTGTACAGAAACAGCTGCACGTTGTCGGGCGTAAGCTCACGCTCCGGCAGTGTGTCGCCGACCTGCACGGACATCGGGATTTGTTTTTCAGACAGCGCCAAATCGCTCACCTCAGAATACGTGTGGTTTGTTCACGGATGACCGGTTCACCCGCATCGTTGACGATCTGCATGTCGACTTCATAGAAAATCAGTGGGCCGGAGCGGCCGTGCTTCTCGTAGATGTTGGTCAGCGTGCGCGTTGCGGTGAGCCAGTCGCCCGGATACACCGGTTTGAAGTAGTCGATTTTCAGGCCACCCGCCATCGCCCGCTCCAGCGGAAATTTGGGCAGCAGCGAATCGATTGAAACACCGTCCGGCGTCAGTTCGTCAAGCTCCACCACATCCCAGAACAGCGCCACGTGGAACATGGGCGGAGCCTGATCGCCATCGAGGTATTTGCGTTGGCGGTTCCCCGTCGCTATCGCGTATTTCCGAATATCGCGGCGGGTAACCAGCTCGCGATGCGGTGTGCTTTGGCGGCCGATCGTGGCCAGCAGCTCGTCACTGAGCAGGTTTGTCATACCTTCCTCTCTCCCTGATTCCAGTAGGGGTCGCGCAATTCACGCTTGAGAATTTTTCCCGTGGGCGCCTTCGGCAGGCTGTCCACGAAATCCACCGAACGCGGCTTCTGGTAGGACGCCAGGTGCTCGCTGGCAGCGGCAATGATCTCCTGCTCGGTGGCCTGCATGCCCGGCTTGAGCACGACAACCGCTTTTACCGACTCACCCCACTGCGCATCCGGCACTCCGAACACGGCGGACTCCAGCACCGCAGGGTGCTGGTGAATCGCGGCCTCCACCTGGGTGCTGTAAATGTTTTCACCGCCGGATATGATCATGTCCTTGGCACGATCAACAATGAAGATGTAGCCTTCCTCATCCCAGACCGCCACGTCTCCGGTGTGCATCCAGCCATCGCGCAGGGTCTCGGCGGTGAGGTCCGGGCGCTGCCAATAGCCCACCATGTTGGCTTCCGACTGCACCAGTATTTCGCCCGGTGTCACGCCATCGCGCGGCACCGGTTCGCCACGGGCGTCAACCAGTTTGATGGTGGTCATGAAGCCTTCCCGCCCACAGGAACTCAGCCGCTCGGGATGGATGCCGGCGATCGCGTTGGCATGGTCCTCCTGGGAGAGAAAGCTCATGGTCATGCCTTCGGTCTGCCCGTAGCCCTGGATCAGGGTACAGGGAAAGGCCTCCAGCGCCGCCTTCACCACGCTGTGCGGCATCGGCCCCCCGCCGTACTGGATGTTCCGGAGGCTGCTGAGGTCGTAATCGGCGAAGTTGTCCACCGCCATCATCCAGTTGAGCATGGTGGTGATGCCGAGGAAGGCCGACACACGCTCGCGCTGGATAACCTCCAGCGCGAGCCGGGCCTCGAAGTTGATCAACACCAGTGGACAGCCATGGGCCATGTAGTTCATGGCCAGACCTACCGGTATGTGAAACATCTGGCCGGTGAGCATGTAGACGTCGGAGGGTACAATGCGCTCGGCGACGGTCTGGTTGATCATGCCGGCAAACAGGGAACGATGCGTGTGCAGCGCCCCCTTGGATTCACCGGTGGTGCCGCCGGTATAGAGGATCAGGACCGGATCATCGCCCCCCGTCGACGCGGACTGTGGGGGTTCCTGCGCACTCGCCTGAGCCAGCAACGCCTCGTAACTGCCATCGCTGTCCTCGCCGAACGCAAAGGCATGGGGAATGGCGGCCTGCGCCACAAGGGTCGTCGCCTCGTCCGCGTACTCGGCAGCATACATGAGCACCGCCGGCTCCCCGTCACTGGCAATCTTGAGCAGCTCCGGCGTCCCCAAACGCCAGTTCAGGGGCTGCACAATGAGGCCGACCCTCGCGCAGCCGTAATACACCTCCATGTACTCGATGCAGTTGCGCGCCAGCACCGCAACACGATCGCCCCTGGCAAGCCCCAGCTGTTGCATGAGCGCATTACCCAGGCGGCAGACGCGTTCGTCGAGCTCGCCGTAGGTCATCCGGCGGCTGGTCGACACGTCGATCAGCGCCTCGCGAGCGGGTGTCAGGCGTGCGGTTTTCGCCGGGATTTTGCCGATATTCACGCGTCGCTTCCGTCAGTAGCTCTTGTCGAGATCCAGGTGCCGGCGCAGCAGCGCCCACTGCCCGTCGCGCAGCACCACGTGGTCGCGATACACCCCGGCCGACAGCAACGTGATAGCCCCGTCCTCCGTCGCCAGCAGGGTCAAGTTGGAGACCACGGGCACGCCCTCCCCGGGTTCGTTTGCGGTCGGGAAAAAAATGTTTGAAACAACGTGGCGACGTTTGTCGGTCTGCTCTGCCATGGCACCCGTCATCAGCGCCATGATGCCGTCCCGGGACTCGAAGGGACCAACAAGGTCGCCGCCAGCGATACGCATGGTGAACGTCGCATCCTCTGCAAAGCAGGCTGCCAACATCTCGACCTCCCGCTCATCCAGCGCGTAGGCAGCGCGTGACAGCAGTTCATGGATCGCCAGTTTGCTGGCCGTATCAAGCGATGCGTTCATGCGCCTTCTCCCATGCCCAGGATATCCAGGGTCCCGCGCCAGGCCAGCGACCCCCCGTCGATCAGCCAGACAGCGCCATTGATGAAGCTCGCCGCGGGACTTGCCAGGAAACAGACCAGTTCCGCCACATCCTCGGGCTTGCCCATGCGGGGAATCAGGTGCGTCAAGGTCATGGTGTTCAACATGGTGGCGGGATCCGGTGCGGCGGCAAGAAAATCGTCAACCATCTTGGTGTGAATGGACCCGGGGCAGTAGCAGTTCACGCGAATGCCGTCTGCCGCAAGATCCACCGCGAGCATTTTCGTCATCTGCATCACCGCGCCTTTGCTCGATCCATAGGCAACGCAATTGGGGTAGCCGGCAATCGAGCTGGTGGAGCCCGCATTGATGATCGATGCCTGCGAACTCTTTCGCAGCCAGGGCAGCGCGTATTTGGCGCAGAGCCAGGGCCCGAGAACGTTCACCGCCATTACCTTGTCGAAGGTGCTGCGCGACATGGTTTCCAGTGTGAGCCCGCCACCGAGCATACTTTCGTGAATGCCCGCATTGTTGTGCAGCACATCGATGCCACCGAGCTGTTCACCGGCGGCCTGCATCAGCGCCTGCACCTGATTTTCGTCGGTGACATCGCAGTGCTGGTAATGCGCCACGCCACCCGCGTCACGAATGGCTTGCACGACCGTGCGACCATTCTCGTCGTTGGTGTCGGACACCATTACCCGAGCGCCGTACCGCGCCGCGACCTGAGCCGTTCCGGAACCGATACCGGCGCCGGCACCGGTGATGACAAAGTTCATTCCGCTAATCTGCATTTATTGTTATCTCACTGATTTATGCCCGAAGGATAGATTCCATTTGAACATTGTTCAAGATATTTTTGAATAAAATTCAGGACAAAGTCTTGGCCGCTTTTGCGCCCAACTGGTAAAGTCGAAACATGACCTCATTCCCCGCAAAAACACACCCGGGTGACAGCGATCTTGCTGCGCCCGCAACCCCCGTGCGCCGTGATGCGCGCGGGGCAAAACGCCGCCGCCGCATCTACAAGTCACTGCACGACTGCATTATCAGCAAGGGGTATGTGAAAACGACGCTTGCCGACATTGCCGCGGGTGCCGGCATGACCGCCAGCCACCTGCTGTACTACTTCAATGGCAAGGAGGCGATTCTCGAGCAGTACTTCGCCAACGTCGCGGTGCGCTTTCTCGAACGCATCGAGGGTTTTGCGCAACACCCCGCAGAACAGCAGGTGCAGATGCTGGCCGATTTCTGGTTCAAGGGGGAAACCAGCACCCGACTGGAAATCGGCTTTATGCTGGAGTGTTTCGGCAATGCGGTAAACGATGACATCCTGCGCATTACCAAGGCGGATTTCGACAGCCGCTGCAAGGCGCACCTGGCAAATATCTTTGCCGCGGCCCCCAGGCTGCTGCTGGCTGACGCCAGGGATTCGGCGGAAATCGCCTATTCAATGATGATCGGCCTGCGCTCTGCCGTGTACTTCGATGACGATATCAGCCTGGAGCGGGCACACACCCTGTTCACGGAAACCGTGAACAGGATGAGCGGCTTCAGCGCCTGAGAAGACTCGCGTCAGCGCAGCCGGGGCAGGACCTTCTCGGCGATGTACTGCAGACGGCGGTTGCCCGACTCCAGCGATTCGCCGGGAAACTGCGCCCAGAAATGGATGTCGCGGATCATTGGATAATCCGCCACCAGCTTCTTCAGCTTCGTCACTGCCATATCCGCGTCCCACAACTCATACAGGCCGTTTTCGATCGCCGAGAATACGTCGTCATACAGGGTTGCCTGTTCCGGTGGACCGAACGCGCCCCATTGGATGTAGGCGTTGGTCTGGTAGAGGATATGGTCGGCGATGCGTGCAGCTTCCGCCTCCGGGTCCTCGGCAATAATCGCCCAGCAGCCGAGAATCACGCTCCCCTGGTCCAGCGACTTGCCCTGGGCCAGCAAGGCCTCGCAGTAGTTGTCCAGTCCCAGTCCACCGGTGGAAAGGAAGCCGTCTGCGATGCGGGCTGCACGCTCGATCGCCGGCGGCGCCATGCCACCGAGGAGTATCTTCGGCGTATGCACCGGTGCCGGCAGCACCCTGAGGTCACCGACGTTGAAGCGTTTGCCGCTGAAATTGACCGGCTCCCCCGACCAGCTGCGACGCAGCACTTCAATACCCTCTTCCACCAGGCTGGGACGGTGTGAAAGCTGGCGCCCGAACTGATCAAACTCCAGTTGGCGGTAGCCGATTCCGACACCAAGATCGAAGCGGCCGCCGCTGAGCAGCGATACCGTTGCCGCGTCTTCTGCCATGCGCACCGGGTCATGCAGCGGGAGCAGCATCAGGTTGGTACCGATGTGCATGGCGCGCGTGCGCGCGGCGATGGCGGCGGCAATCACCAGTGGCGACGGCGTATAGCCATCCTCGCAGAAGTGGTGCTCGGTAAGCCAGACCGAGTTGAAGCCCAGGCCCTCGGCATCCGCGATCTGGCCGAGGCGGCTGGCGTAGAAACGCTCGAAGTTCTCCTGCCAGGGGGCGGGATTGCGAAAGTCGTACCAGAGTCCGTAGTTTACAGTTGATGTCATGAACGAGACCTCCCGGGCTCAGGCTAGTTCTGCCAGAAAGGCCAGCAGATCACGGTTATAGTCCTCGGCAACTTCGATAAACGGCGCGTGCCCTACGCCTTCGTATTCCACCAGGCGCGCGCGAGGGTTGTTGGCCCCTACCCAGCGGCAGATATCCGGCGCCACGAAGGCATCTTGCGTGCCAACAAAGGAAAGAATCGGCACATCAAGGGCGGCAAGCTGTGTGCGCTGATCCAGCGGCGCAAGTTGCGCCAGCGTCTGGTGTGCCAGTGGCGAAGCCTCGCAGAACACGCGCCACATCCAGTCGGTGATGGCAGGCGGAACCTCTTTGGCGCAGACCGCGTGTACCAGACCGGCAAGGAAACCAATACGATCGGCCTGCAGCGCAGCCACGGTGCCCGCCATGTCCGCCTCGGTGCCGCCCAGCGCGAGATCGGGCTTCTGCACATAGATGGGTGTGGCGCCCCCGGTCAGCACGACGCCACTGCAGCGGCTGCCGAGGCGACTGGCCGCTTCCACCGCAACGGCGCCACCCAGGGACCAACCGTTCAGGACCACCGAAGCCAGGCCGAGTTTGTCGACCAGTGCGACGACGTCACCGGCGATAGCGTTGATACCCATGTCGGCGAAATCCTTGTCCGAGGCGCCACACCCCCGGTGGTCCAGCATGACAACGCGATGGCCGGCCGCCAGCAGCGCCGGCAGGGTGTTATCCCACGCCCGACAGCTGAAACCCCAGCCGTGGATCAGCAGCACAGCGCTATCGCCAAGCCCGTAATCCTCGAAGTACACGTTCTTGCCACAATCGGTCTGCAGATAGGACATGAGATTACCCTTTATTGCTGAGAAGTCGTTTCATGGTGGTTTCGTAATCACTGAAGACGGCGTGCAGATCCAGCGCCTCGGCATTCACCAGCCACTGGTAGATGATGCCGAAAATGAAGGCGTTGAACTGCACGGAAAACTGCTCCGGGTTGATCGCCGGATTGATCTCGCCATCCGCGATTCCCTGCCGCACCCAGCGCGCGGCATCCTCCCGGTAGATACGGTGATGGTCCGCCAGCTTGTTGCGTATTTTGGAGTCATGACCCAGCGACTCATACCAGAGTATGTACATGGCGCGCATGTAACTGGCCTCTGCCGTGAGGAAATCGCGCAGTGCATGCAGCGCTTCGAGCACGGCCTCGGTGCCGCTCTTGCCCCCGACATAGCTGTTGAGGTGCTCTTTCCAGCGGCCGTCGAAGCGCACGAAGAGTTTGTTCAGGAACCCTTCTTTCGAGCCAAAGCGGGAGTGCGCAAGTCCCCGGCTGTAGCCGGCAAGTTCACCGATCTCCTTGAGCGTTGTGCGCTCGGTGCCCCGCTCGATAATCAGCTGGATCGCCGCCTCGAACATGCGCTTGTCGGATAGCGCCGTTCTCTCTGCCTGCGTCCTGCGCCGCGCGCCGGACTCCACCGCCCGCTTCCCTGCTACTCCCATCCGTACTCCTCCCAGTCCTGCAGCCCCGATGCATCGCAGCGGCCGCTATTTTACGTAGTCGACGGCGTATTCTCCGGCTGTGTGGCACGCGCGCAACACTTTCTTGTCGAGTTTCCCCACACTGGTCTTGGGAATCTCCTCGACAAATGCCCAATACTCGGGAATCCAGAACTTCGCCACGCGGTCGGCGAGGAATGCCCGCAAATCCGCCGGTGAAACCGCGGATTCCGGCACCACAATGGCCAGCGGCCGCTCCTGCCAGCGGGGATCGTCCGTGGCGATGACCGCCACTTCACGCACCGCCGGATGTGCCAACAGGGCGTTTTCGAGATCGACCGAGGAAATCCACTCCCCGCCGGACTTGATGACATCCTTGGTGCGGTCAGTGAGCTGCACAAAGTGCTTCTCATCGATATGCCCGACGTCGCCGGTACGTAACCAGCCGTCCGCCGTGAATGAGTCTTCCGCACTGTTCTTATGGTAGGTGCCCGTAATCCACGGACCGCGTAACTGCAGTTCACCAACATCGCGACCATTATGCGGTAGCGCCTTGCCCTCGGCATCCACGACCCTCACCTGCACGCCGGGGACCGGGCGGCCACTCTTGGCACGCCAGGGCGTCTCCCCACCGGGGCCTGGATCCCGGGGCGGATGTGACAGATGACAGAGCGGACTGGTTTCCGTCATGCCCCAACCCTGCAGCACGGGAACGCCCCAGCGTTCGCGCGCGGCATCAATCAGCGACGGCGCTACAGCCGCCCCGCCGCAGACCAGCATGCGAAAACTGTCCATCTGCAGGCCGGTATCGCGGGAGGCACGCAGCAGATCCGAGAGTATGGTGGGCACCGTGGCGGTGAAGGTAGGCTGCTCGGCGCGGATCATCGCCTCGATGCCTGCAGCCTGGAGGTGCGGCCCCGGTAAAATGAAGTCGCTGCCGCTGAGCCAGCCGCTGTAGGGCAGCCCCCAGGCGTTGGCGTGGAACATGGGCGGCAGCAACAGTATGCGATCGCGCTCGTTGATGCCGAACGTGTCGGTGGCTCGGGAGGCCAGCGAATGGACAAAGGTCGTCTTGTGGCTGTAGACAACCCCTTTGGGGTTGCCCGTGGTGCCGCTGGTATAGCACACCGCCGCGGCGGCGGTTTCATTCAGTTCGGGCCAGTCAAAGCCCCGCGTCTGCGCAGAAAGGGCCCGTGCATAGCTGCTTGCGGGAATGCCACCCACTGACTGCTCATCGCCACCGACCAGCAGAATGTGCTCGACTGTCGTCAGCAGCGGCACGACCGGGAGGAACAGGTCCAGCAGGCTCGCGTCCAGGATCACCACCCGGTTCTCCGCGTGATTGATGACCCAGGCGACCTGCTCGGCCGAAAGTCGTATGTTGACCGTATGCATAACGGCGCCCATGGAGGGTATCGCCAGATAGGCTTCCATGTGCGCCAGATTGTTCCAGCTGAAGGTGGCGACACGGTCACCCTGAGTGATATCCAGCGCGGCGAGCGCTCCGGCCAATTGCTCCGCGCGTGCCGCCACGTCGCGGTAGCTGGACCATGTGGTTACCTCGCCATCAAAGACACCCACGCGGCTGTCGGGGAATACTGCCGCACCGTGCTCCATGATCATGCGAACCGTCATGGGCATGTGCATCATTGTTGCCAACATGGAAAAGCGTCTCCTTACCAGTCGCCGCGCGCAGCCGCCGCGGCTTCCTGTAACAGTGCGGGCACGTCGTATTCCAGCCCCCTGGCATAGGCCGAGTCGACCTTGCCTTCACAGTACAGTGCGTAGGCACCCTCCACGATCGCCGCCAGGCGCCAGAAGGCAAAGCACAGATAGAAATCCAGATTGGCCAGCGGGTAGCCCGTGGCGGCACCCCAACGCTCGGCCAGCACCCGCCGGGACAAGACACCCTCTCGCCGGCTGACCGCCTGGATGTGACTGAACCCCGGGGGGTCCAGTTCGCGCGGCCCCCAGAACATGAGGAACAGGCCCAGGTCGGCGAGCGGATCCCCGATCGTTGCCAGCTCCCAGTCGATGACCGCTGCCAATCCGGGGCGTTCCGGGTGTGACAGCGTGTTGTCCAGATGGTAGTCGCCGTGCACCAACCCCACGGGGCCTGAGGCGGGTATATGCTGCAACAGCCAGCCGGCCAGTTCATCCAGCAGCGGGAGGTCGCGCACGGGAGACTCCGCGCGAGCCTTGCGCCAGCGGGTGATCTGCCGCTGCAGAAAGTTCTCGGGGTTCCCGAAACGCTCCAGACCAATCGACTGCCAGGGCGCCGTGTGGATAGCCGCCAGTTCGTCGATCAGGTCCTCACCCAGCCGGTTCACACTCGCGGCCGTGTCCGGGTAGGGCCCGGGCAGGGTGTCGGTGATTGCCACCCCGTTGACGTGGGACACCAGCAAGAAGGGGCGGCCAATGACCGACACGTCCTCGCACCAGCCGACCACGCGCGGCGCCTTGACGTGGCCCTGGATGGCGCGCAGCACGGTCGCCTCACGCTCGATACCCCGATGCGATGTGGCGGAAATCGCGTTTTCCGGCGGAGTGCGCAATACCAGCGGCCCGTCATCCGTATCCAGCAACAGCGTCAGGTTCGCATTGCCGCCGCTCAGGGCGCGGGTCACGCGCGCACCCGTGACGCCGGCCTCTGCAGCAATCCACGTGGCCAGCGGCGCATTGAATGGGTGGCCCGCCGTCATCCCGCCACCCCGAAGCTGCTCATCAGACCGCCGTCAACGGGCACGAAGGCCCCGGTCATATAGCGGGCCCGGGCTACGGCATCAACCACCTGCGCGATCTCTTCCGGCTGGCCGTAGCGGCCCAGCGGTATCGTCTGTCGCATGGCTTCCAGGGCTTTTTCAGACAGACCTCCCGTCATCTCGGTCAGCACCAGCCCCGGAATCACCAGATTCACAGTAATGGCGCGCGCCGCATATTCAATCGCCAGGGCGCGGGTAAGCCCGGCCAGGCCCGCCTTCGACGCCGCGTAGGCAGAGTCGCCCGGGAAACCGCGGAACCCCACGACCGCGCCGATATTGATGATGGCGCCACCTTCACCCAGGTGCGGGTCGGCCGCGCGGATAACATTCACAGCGCCTTTCAGGTTGACGTCGACGACGCTTTCCCAGTCTTCCAGTGCAATGCGCGCTATGCGGCCCCCGCGGTGCAGCCCGGCGTTGTTCACCAGTACGTCCACCCGGCCCCAACGCTGGACCACCGACGCCATCGCCGCCGCCACGGCTGCCGCATCACTGACGTCGGCGCGACAGGCCATGCAGTGACTGCCGAGGGACTCCGCCAGGGCAATGACATCCTCCCCCCGCGCCATTAGCGCGACCTTGTCGCCGGACTGCAGCGCGCACTCGGCTATCGCTCGCCCGATTCCGCGCGATGCCCCGGTAATGAACCAGATTTTTTCGTCTACCATTGTTTCACTACTACCCGAATGAGTTTATTATTTGCTTGTTTGCATCTAACAAGTCTAAACTAGGCTTCACGCAAGTCAAGCAAAACACGAGCAACACGCCCGGAGGGCTGAACAGGCTGGCGCAGTGTCCCCAACCCATGCCGGGAACAGCCGCCAAGCTCAACCAGAAACCAAACCATAAAGGATAGCATCGTGAGTTGGAGCTTTGAGACTGACCCCGAATTCCAGCAGCAGTTGGACTGGATTGCCACCTTCACCCGCGAGGAAATCGAGCCGCTGGATCTCGTCTTCCGCGAACCCGGAGACCCGTGGGACCCCGACTCCCCCGCCGCCAGGGCCATGGCGCCGCTGCGTGAAATCGTCAAGCAGAAGCGCCTGTGGGCCTGCCACATTGGTCCCGAACTCGGCGGCCAGGGCTACGGCCAGGTGAAGCTCGGGCTCATGAACGAAATTCTCGGGCGCAGCCGGTTTGGCCCCAGCGTATTCGGCTGCCAGGCCCCGGATTCGGGCAACGCCGAAATCCTTGCCCACTACGGTACACCCGACCAGAAGGCCCGCTACCTGCAGCCTCTGCTGGACGGCAAAATTGCCTCCTGCTACTCCATGACCGAACCGCAGGCCGGCGCAGACCCGGCGGAGTTCACCTGCACCGCCACGCGAGAAGGTGATGAGTGGGTGATCAACGGTGAAAAGTGGTTCGCATCGCACGCACGCTTCTCGGAGTTCCTGCTGGTCATGGTCGTGACCAACCCGGACGTACCCATTCACGAAGGCGCGTCCATCATCCTGGTGGAGAAAGGCACGCCGGGCATGGACATCCTGCGCAACTCCGCTGTTGGCCCGTATGTCGAGCAGGGTGACGGCGTACACGCCTACATCCGCTTCACCAACTGCCGTGTGCCGGCCGAAAACCTGCTGGGCGAAGAGGGCAAGGGTTTCCTGGTGGCGCAGACGCGTCTCGGCGGTGGCCGTGTGCACCACGCCATGCGCAGCGTCGGCGTGCTGAAGAAAGCCATGGATATGATGTGTGAGCGCGTGCTCAGCCGGACCACCAAAGGCGAACTGCTGGCCAGCAAGCAGATGACCCAGGACAAGATCGCGGACAGCTACACGCAGATTCTGCAGTATCGGCTGCACGTGCTGTACACGGCGTGGCTGATCGACAAGTACAAGGAATACAACCGGGAGGTGCGCAAGGAAATCGCCGCCATCAAGGCTGCGACGCCGAAAATCCTGCAGGAAGTCATTTACCGCGCCATGCACCTGCACGGCAGCCTGGGCATGTCAGACGAAGTGCCGCTGATGACCATGTGGGCGAACATTCCGGAGCTGGGCGTGGTAGACGGCCCGTCGGAAGTGCACAAGATAACCGTGGCGCGTACCGTCCTGCGCGACTACAAGCCCGCGCCCGGCCTGTTCCCGACCTACCACACGCCCACCCAGCGTGAGGCGGCGATGAAAAAGTACGGCCATTTTCTCAATCAGAAATAGCCTGCCACTGACCCGCCCCGGGGCGATGCCCGGGGCGGGCGCTCTCTAGCGCGGGATACTGATTTCCATGCGCGGCATGGCATCCGGCATGCCACCAAGCGCCACGGCACAGCGCGACGACCCATTGAACCAGGCCACCAGCAGCGACAGGTGCAGCAGCTCGGCTTCACTGAACTCCTGCAGCAGCGCATTCTGCAGTCCCTGATCAATCCCGGACGGATCCAGATTGTACTGGTCGACAAACGCCACCAGCAGGCGCTCCCGCGCCGACAGCTCGGCATCCGGCTCAGCGCCGCGGATCATCTGGACTTTCTCTTCCGTCAAGCCGTCGCTGATCGCCACATCGTAACGCACCGCCTGGCACATCACGCAGCCGGTATGGCGCGCGTTGCGCAACCGTGCCAGCTCCACCTCCGCGGCCGACAGCGGGCCGGCGTCCCATACTGCCGCATTCAGGGCCAGATAGGGCTCCACTGTGCGGGGCACGATGCCCAGCGCGGAGTCCCGGATCACGTTGCCCGTATTCTGTGCAGGCGCCTGTACGCGCGCATTACTGCCCATGTTGCCGTACCCCCGCAGGCTTTGCCTGCCAGATCAGGCCCAGACGGATCAGGCCATCAAAAACCCCCAGCGCCTGCAGCAGCGCCACCAGACCCTCCTCGCCGATGTGCGCCTTGACCGCGTCGGCCTGCGCATCCGTGATGGCGCTGCAATCCATCGCGTACACCTCGGTAAACGCGAGGCAGGCACGTTGCTCGTCACTGAACAGTGGCGATTGCGGCCAGTCCTGCAGCTGCGCACGCTGTGGCGCGGACACCGGACACTCCTCCAGCGCAAAATCGGCGGCGCTGCGGTGCAGCTGCGCCAGTCGCAGGCGGCACAACTCCAGCGTTTCCGCAGACACCTGCGGCAGTTCAAACACGCTTTCGTACAACTGCCGGAAGGCGCCACCGATCGCCGGCAAACGATCCAGCAACTGCTCCCGGTCAAGCCCCTGCACAATCCAGTTCATCGCTGCCTCCGGCACACGCAGGTGCCCATCAATACGGTCTCAGGCACTGAATACCGCCCCGGCTTCCGACTGCCCCATGCGGATGAGTCGGCTATCGGCAACCGCCACCTGACGGTGCACCACGGCCTCACGGTATTCCGGGTCGGTCACCATGGCCATGAACGCGCCAGCATTCGGGTAGAGCGCGATAAAGGCGACATCCCAGTGCTCGTCCGGAGGACCGATGACCACGCACTCGGGTCTGCCGCGCCAGAGAATGCTCCCTCCCAGGCGCTGGAACACGGGGCCGCTGAATTTGCCGTAGCGATCGTAGGCTTCCGCACCGGTGATGGTCTCACCGTCCGGATACACCGCCTGGGCATTCAGGCGGACCAGGTTCAGCATCATGATAGGGGTGTCACGCGGTAGCGACTTGAAGCGATCAAACTGCTCGCGTGTGGGGTCGACATTCTGGCTCATGCAGGCTCCTTGTTCGATGTATTCGGGCGCAAACCCGCGGCTGCGCGGCGGCAGGGTCTGAACACCGCCCTGTGCAAGCTTAACGCCCCAGGCACGTCAGGTATAGCGGGCCGGATGTACGCCGAGGCAAGCACAGCACGCCGGTCTGGAAGACCGCGTGAAAAATAGCCACGCCGGGTAGCCATACTGAACGGGACGGCTGTACAGACAGGGCAGATGAGCTATGTTTTCCAGTATGCAGAAAACCAGCGACATTCTCTGGCAGGACGCGCAGCACCAGACGCTGTTCGCCATCCTGGAGCTCATTGCCCAGCCGGAGTCCGGCATCGACGCCGTGCGCCACCTGCATGACTATGCGGAGAGCCACTTTGCCCTGGAGGAACACTACATGGCGGCGCTCGCCTACCCCGAGCGCGAGACTCACGTTGCCGCACACAATCAGTTCCGGGAGGAGATTGCGTCGCTTCTGGCGCAGAACGAAGATGACGCCGGCTTTCGCGCTCTGGTGGCGACCTTTCTGACCGAGTGGCTGCGACGCCACGTATTCGGTGTCGACAAGGCGCTGGAAGCGTTTATTCTCGCCTCAGAGCGCAAGTAACAGGCGGCAGTGCCGCCTGTCGCACTTGACTACAGCGCCACCTGCGCGGTCAACCAGACTTTGTCAGTATCCCGATAGGCGGGTTGACCATCGCCTTCAAAGAAGGCTGCCTTCAGCTCCAGCGACACCCTGGGGGTGAGGGTCCACCCAAGGAGCAGGTCCAGCTCCGAACCGAGGCCGCGACGGTGCTTGTCGGTGCGGAAGTCGTGGTAGACCGCGCGCCAGTTGAGGCTGTCGCGCCGCCCCGACACGGCAAACCAGGTATCGCGGATACCGTCGCCCGGCGTACCCAGAAACTTGTCGGCCCAGCCCTGGAACTTGTGCAGGGTGGCCAGCGGCGTGCGGAAACCTTCGCCGTTGTCACTGCCCAACACCTCATAGCCCAGCTCCAGCTTGGCCAGCGGCATGGTCCAGCCCGCATCCACGTTGTAATAGGTTGCGCGGTAGCTGGCCGGGTTGTCACCGGCATCGGACTGGGTTGCGAGCGCCATGTTCAGGTTGAAACCCGACCACTGGCCGCTGTATTCCACGCCCACGGTGTCTGTGGCGTTCGCAATGGTGAGGGCCGGCGCGTAGTTGGCGTCACTGTCGATATCCAGCAGATAGACAAAGCCCGAGAGGCTCTGTTTCTCCGCCGGTGAGAACGTGGCGCGCAAGAGACCGATGTCGCCATCCCAATCCGCAGGCTGTGCGCCATCGTCGGGCCCGAAAATGCGCTGGACGCGGTACACATAACTGGCATCCAGCTGCAGGCCGCTGGCGGGCTGCCATTGTGCACGCAGCCCGTCGTAGGTCTGTTCGTTCTGGCGCCACACCACGTTGCCCACAAACCGGTGATTGCCGTGCAGAATACGCTGGCGACCCAGGGTGCCGTGCAGCGCACCCGCGCGGTAGTCGAGCTGTGCGCGGTTCACCTCGGTGCCCTCGGGATCCGCCACCACGGGGTAGCGCAGTTCACCGTTGGTGGTGGAGTTGTAGAGGTCATTGCCCAGCGCCGTGACGTCATCAATTTCGAGTTCAAATGACACGCCCGCCCAGGCGGCCGACGCCAGGGTCAGCCGTGAACGCAGGGTGGAGGCCAGCGCGGTATCTGCGAGGGGCTCCTGATCCACATATTCCAGTCGGTAGCGAAAATCCAGATGGGCACTGCCGTCGCTGATCATGCCCACCACACTGTCGGTGCTGTCACCGGCCGCAAGGCCCGGCAGCGCGGTGAGGCCGACGGCGCCCAGCAGCAGGCAACGAATACTGTTGGCGAGAACGTTTGGGGCCCCGCAGGGCCCCTTCACGTTGTTGCCATTTGACAACCGTGAACGCATATCAGTAGATGTCCTTGCGTGTGTTGAACACGTTGAACTTGCCGGTGGGTGTTACCAGGCGCGGGTCCTTGATGACATGCTTCAGCTTGCGCGTCTTGTCATCAACCACCACGATGGCTGACACCTGATCCATGCCGTTCCAGACAGAGAACCAGACCTCATCACCCGCCGCGTTGTACTCCGGCTGCACCACACGCGCGGGACCTTCTTCGATCCCTGCCCACTTGGCAATCGGCAGTACTTCATAGCCGGCATCAAAGTCGTCGACATTGTAGACAGCGGCCGACTGGCTCACGCTCTCCTGCGGGTGCAGGGTGTTGTCCACCCACAGGTTACGTGACTTCGGGTGCGTCTTGACGAACAGCGAACCACCGCCCTGCGCTTTCAGGGTGCGCACGACTTTCCAGGCCTGCTCCGGGTGGTTTTCCGGATCCGTGCCGATGAAGGTCATGTTCTCGTTGCCCAGGGCCGAGGTGACCCAGACTGGCCCGAACTCCGGGTCAACCAGGTTGGCGCCGCGCCCGGGGTGAGGGATCTTGGTCACATCCACCAGGGCTTCGATATTCCGGTCACGGGAGTCCACCACCGCAATCTTGTCGGACTGGTTGGCGGCCGTGAGGAAGTAGCGGTGGCTGGCGTCCCACCCGCCGTCGTGGAGGAAGCGTGCCGCTTCCAGGGTTGTGACGGACAGCGCATCGAGGTTGCTGTAGTCAACCAGCAGGATCTTGCCGGTCTCCTTCACGTTGACGATGAACTCGGGATGTTCGTGCGACGCCACAATCGCCGCCACACGCGGCTCCGGGTGGTACTCCTGGGTGTCAACCGTCATACCGCGGGTCGACATGATCTTGGTCGGCTCCAGCGTAGCGCCGTCCATCAGCACATACTGCGGGGGCCAGTAGGCACCGGCAATCGCGATCTTGTCTTCGTAGCCGGGGAACTTGGAGGTCTCCACAGAGCGCGCCTCGAGACCAATCTTGACCGTGGCCACACGCTGCGGCGGGTTCATGTACAGGTCAATCATGTCGATCTTGGCATCGCGGCCAATGGTGTACACATAGCGCCCGGAGTGCGAGGCACGCGAGATGTGCACGGCATAGCCGGTTTTCAGGATCGTGATGATGTCCTTGCTGTCGCCGTCAATCAGGGCGATTTCACCGGAATCCCGCAGGGTAACCGAGAAGATGTTGTCCACGTCGTAGCTGTGCTGCGGCTTGGACGGACGCTCGGACTCAGGCACCAGAACTTCCCAGGTGTCCATCATCTCGGCCATGCCCCACTCCGGAGGTGCCGGCGGTTCGTGCTGCAGGAAGCGCGCCATGACGTCGATCTCTTCTTCGGTGAAGTCACCGGACGTACCCCAGTTGGGCATACCGCCGGGCGAACCGTAGTTGATCAGCACTTTGAGAAACTCGGTGCCGCGCTCTTGCGTGATGTCCGGCGTTAACGGCTTGCCGGTGGCGCCCTTGCGCAACACGCCGTGACAGCCGGCACAACGTTCGAAATACAGCTTGGTCGCCAGTTCGAACTCGGCCTGGGTCATGTCCGGGGCACCGGGCGAGATCACGCGCTTCATCTCGCCGGCGGGCACCGGGGCACCCTTGTAGGCCATTTCACCCGGTGTCACACCCGGGTGATCGGTCTTGTCCTGGCTCAACGCTGCCGCGCTCAAACCCAGTGTCACGGAAAACAGGCCTGCACCTGCACGTTGCTTCCAGCTGTTTGCTTTGCTTTTCATCATCCTTCCCCTAAATAGCGCTCAGGTTCAATGCGCCTCTTAATACGCATACTATCTGCATGTTCTAGTCGACAACATGACACAGGTCAACTTTCGGTCCGCCTGGCAGCTGCATCAGTGACAATCACCGCATGCTCCGGCAGCTGGCCCTGGAAGCGCTTCTTGCGCTTGCGCACCAGTGGCGGGCAGCGATGCTCATCCCAGTAGGTCACCTGGCAGTCCAGGCAGTAGTGGCACTCATTGTCGATAATCTCCCCGGTCGGGCGTATGGCGCCGATCTGGCATTCCCGGGCGCAGGTCTGGCAGGGGTGGCCGCACTCCACACGCCGACGCAGCCAGTCGAACACCTTGAAGCGGGTGACAAAGCTCAGCGCCGCACCCAGCGGGCACAAATATTTGCAGTAGAACTTGCTGTTGAACACCGTGATCACCAGCAACAGCAGCGCATAGAGCACGTAAGCGGGTGGGCGGTCGAACTGCATCACGAACACCGTCTTGAAGGGCTCAACCTCCGCCAGCCGCGCGGCATTGGCCATGGAATCCAGCGCCAGCCCGAGAATCGCCAGCAAAATGAGGTACTTGATTGCCCACAGGCGCTCATGGACCGCATGCGGGAACTGCCAACCGGCAAACCCCAGCGCGCGCGACGCCTTGGACAGCAGTTCCTGTGCCGCCCCAAAAGGGCAGAGCCAGCCGCAGTACACACCGCGCCCCCAGAGCAGGATACTCAGCGCGACAAACGCCCAGAGCAGGAACACCACCGGGTCCAGCAGCAGGCTTTCCCAGGAAAAGCCGCCCGCCAGGTTGCGGGCAAAACCCAGCAGGTTGACGACCGACAGCTGGGCGTGACACACCCAGCCGATGAACACCACCGTGAAGACCAGCCAGGCGACACGAAATCGCTGGAACAACCGCTTGTGCTGCACCAGCCAGTCCTGCAGAAAGAGCACCAGCAACAGGACAAAAAGGGCGACCGCCAGTACCGCCACCTGCACTCGATGCTGCTGCCAGCTCCAGTGCCACTCAGGCGCGGCCGGCGTAGCCACCGCGGGCGCCTCTGCGCCCACCACCGGCGCGGCCGTCGTGTCCGCAGCCGCGTAGGCCGCCAGCACCTGCTCTGCAGCGCGCGTGATGGTGCGCGTAATCACCATGGCCGTGATGGTCGCGCCGCTCAGCCCGTCGATGCCGACATAGCCCTCGCGATCGTGCGCACCCACGCGGATCGCATCGGACGCGTGCTTGCCGACAAACTGGTTCACAAAGGCCTGCAGGTCACTATCGGTGATGCCCACGACCAGTATCGGCTCTTCGTGCTCCTGCACGCTGGCCGCCAGAAACTTGCCCGTTGCGGTCAGGCCAACCAGCAGGTTGACCGGTGACCCCGAATACGCGGGAATATGCACGAAATCACTGGTTTCAAAGAACAGCACCCGGCCCACTCCCGGTGCGTTCGCGCTGAACAGGCCCGGCACCGACGTCACCGGCGCGGGGGCGTCGATTCCGGGCAACAGCTGCTGAATGGTCGTTTCACTGACGGCCTGGGCCCTGACAGACACCAGTGCCAGGCCCACGGCCAGCCACAGCATGACGGGCAGCACTAACCGGTAGCTCAACACAGCTCTCGACCTCGCAACATGATGGCAACCAGCATAGACGGCGGATTATCAGACGCAAATGATCTGCGTCATTTTATTCCCGAGCCGAATGCGGTTTACTGTGCGCATGAAACGCTGGATAAGCTGCTTACTGCTCGTCGCGGGCGTCGCCAACGGCGCGAGCAGCGTCGACAGCGATCTCGTGAACGAGCGTTTTATAACCCCGGGCCACGACATGGAAACGCATTGGCGTGTCGACTGTAATGCCACGCTGGGAGCACTGCGCACACCCAGTACGCCGCTGTCGGCGCAGCAGCGCTCGGCACTGGCCTCCGACCTGCGCAAATGCAGCTTCATTTACCAACCCCCCGGTACTGGCAAGGACGCACACTGTCCCGACTACACACAACTGTGGCGGGCCATCGAGGCCGGGGACGATCCGGCGCTGGCCCAGGCGCTCGAGCAGGCGGCAGCCTGCCCGGACCCACTGCAATAACCCATTGGATATCTCATGATCTATCGCACACCGCCATTCCTCCCACGGTCCAACCCCGCAGCACGTGCAATGGCCCGCAGCCTGCTTTTTTGCGCGATGCCGGGGCTTGCCGCCACCAGCGCCGACATGCCTCTGGAAGAAGTGGTGGTCACCGCCAGTCGCGTCGAGGAGCGCCTTCTCGACAGCAGCGCCAGTCTCAGCGTGATGACGCGCGAGGATCTGGCACGCATGACCGCCAGTGGTGTGGCCGACTTCCTGCGCGACGTACCCGGGCTGCAGGTGTCCGATTCAGGCCAGGCCGGGCTGAAACGCATCCGAATTCGCGGAGAAGACTCCCGGCGCAGCGCCATTCTGGTGGATAGCCACGAACTGGCGGACCACAGCGAAGTAGGCACGCCACTGACCATACACCCCGACATGCTCGGCCGGATTGAAGTTCTGCGCGGCTCGGGTTCGGTGCTCTACGGTTCCAAGGCCCTCAGTGGCGTCACCAACCTGATGACACTGAAGGGCGGCACGGCGCCGCTGCAAGCCACCGTGAAAGGCAGCTATGACGGTACCACCGACGGCGACACCCTGTTCGCCAGCGTGCACGGTTTGCAGGACGGCTGGAGCTATCGACTGGCGGCCGCCGACAGTGACCACGGCCTGCGCCGCACACCCGAGGGCCGCGCCGAGAACACCGCATTCGAGAATCAGGGCTACTACGGCTTCCTGGAAAAAGTGGCGGGCAATCATGCCCTCGGGCTGACCTGGGATCGCTATGAATCACGATCAGACATCTTTGTGGAAGAGGCCGCACGCAGCACCTTTCCGCTGGTCGATCTGGCACTCAGTACACCGCAGCGCGACCGGGAGCGCTTCGCGCTGGATTACAGCTGGGAACCGGCGTCCGCCGCGCTGGACCGACTGGTGATCTCCGGCTTCACCCAGGACAGCCTGCGCCATTTCGTCAGCAACACGGAAACCGTATGGTATCGCCGCGATATCGACACCCGCAGCACATTGCGCAGCGATGGCCTGCTGCTGCAGGCGGACTGGCTACCCTGGGGCGAGCATCGCGTCATCAGCGGCCTGCAGTACAGCAATGACGAAGTGGATCAAGGCCGCGAGGTGGATACGCTCGCGTGGACTCCGGTGGCTACCACCGGTATTGAACGGATTGATGACGAAGCCAGCATTCGCACCCTGGCCGCCTTTGTGCAGGATCACTGGGCACTGAGCGACAGCCTCACCGCCATTCTGGGCGCCCGCTTCTACCAGGTCGACGGCGAGCTGGATAACAGCAACCGCCCCGGCCTGCGTGCCGCAGCGCTGGATTCCGACAGCCACCTGATCGCCTCGGCCGGCCTGAGCTGGTCGATCGGGAGCGGCAGCGCCCTGCGCGCCAATGTGTCGGAGGGCTACCTCTACCCCTCGTTGATGCAGCTTGCGACCGGCGCCTATGCCGGGTCCAACTTCATCAACCCGAACAGCGAGCTCACACCGGAAACCAGCATCAACTACGAGCTGGGCTGGCGCTTGATGCAGGGTCCGTGGACGGTTGATGCCGCGCTGTTTTTCGCCGACTCCGACGACTACATCGACCACATCTTCTGCACTGCTGCCGACGGCTGCCTGAGCCCGACGGATAAACTGTACCGCAATATCGGGTCCTCCAGCGCACACGGTGTGGAGCTGTACCTGGCCTGGGAGACCGCCAACGAAGTATTGCAGCCCTACCTGAACGTCACCTGGATGCAGCGCAACAACGATTTCGGCAGCTTCGACACCTGGGATACGGGCATTCCGGCCCTGGCAGGACGTGCCGGGGTCATGCTGGAGCCGCGCTTCGCCGGGCTCTGGAACTCGCTGTGGGCAGATGTGTACCTGCGCGGTGAGAGCGGATCCTTGTTGGTGGAGCCTGGGGCCAGGGGCCTGGTTGAAACCGAGCGCAACGGCTGGGCGACAGTGAATGCGGCTTTGGGCGTCAGCCTGGGCGAGCGCCTGCTGCTTGCCGTGGAACTGCAGAACCTGTTCGACCGCGATTATCGGGAATCCACCGAAAATCTTCTCGCGCCGGGACGCAGTGCGTCCATGAAGCTCACCTGGAACATCAACTGACGGGAGGTTGGCGTGTCGGAACCGGATACACAGGAGCCACGGAATCCGTCTGCACAGACCGGTAAGGATTCGCCGGGGCGCGGCACCGCCATTATCGTCTATGGCCTGTATCTCGGGGCCATCATGAGTCTGGTGACGCTGCCACTGGGGGCGCTGCTCGCACACTACCGGCTGGGGCACAGCGCCCCCTGGGTGCGCAGTCACCTGCGTTTCCAGGTGCGTACATTCTGGTGGATGGTGGCAGCATCCGCTGCTGCCGTGGGGCTATGGCAACTGCTGGGCATACTCGCCGTAGCACCGCTGGCAGCCTGGACCTTCGGCTACCTGTACATCACCGCGCTGCTGGTCTGGTTCGTGGCGCGCTGCGGCGTGGGCATTCACCGGCTAACATCCAATCTCCCCATTGAACGGCCGGGCAGCCTGTTGTTCAGCTAGTGTTCTACTGCGCGACAATCTGGCGGTAGATCGCGGGCAGCGCTGTGGACAGGTGCTCGGGCCGATACACCACCGAGTAACCACCGCGACCAAAAATACGCGGGAAGTACCCCTGTGACTCCCGGTCGATGGTCACCGCAAACACCCGCACACCGGCGCGGCGCGCCTCGCGTACCGCGTGGCGCGTGTCCTCCAGTGCGTAGCGGCCCTCATAGTAGTCGCTGTCGTTGGGCTTGCCATCGGTCAGCAGCAGTAAAAGCCGATGACGTTGACCGAGCTCGGCCAGACCGCTGGTGAGGTGACGAATCGCGGCGCCCATGCGGGTGTAATGTCCCGGTTTCAATGCGCCTATGCGCTGCTCCACGCTGTGGTTCATGGTCTCACGGAAATCCTTCACCGTTTGCAACCACACCTTGTCCCGACGCCGGGACGTGAAGCTGTGTATCGCGAACTGGTCACCGCAAGCCTGCAAACCGTGCCCCAGCACCAGCAGGGCCTCTTTCTCGAGGTCGATAACCCGCCGGTCATCCACCCAGGCCTCCGTGGACAGCGATACGTCAACCAGTATGGAGACAGCGAGGTCGCGCTCCACAGTACGGGCATCGGCATACAGGCGATCGCTGCTACTGCCCGACGCGCACTGGTCTGCCTGGGCGCGCACCACCGCGTCGATATCGAGCTCATTGCCATCGAGCTGCCCGCGCAGCAGCATGCGCTTGGGTCGCAGCGCCTCGAACTGCCGTCGCACACGGCGCACACGCTGTTGCATCGCCACGTCCGGCTGCCAGAGCTCGCCATCTGCCGCCTGCTCGCCGGGCAAGACGGTGCAATGTGCCGGTAGCATGACCCCCTTGCGATAGTTCCATTCCGGATAGGTGACCCGCGCCAGCGACGGCGCTCCCAGCGCCTCTCCCGGCGGCAGATCGAGATCCATACGCATCCGGGCCGCGGCCTGCTGCTGATGCGGGCTCAGGGTGATCTCTTCCAGCTGTTCGGCCGCCTTGCCCGCGTCCTCATCCTCTTCATCGTCGACCATGCGATTGACGTTGACCATCTCGGCAAAGGACAGCATTTTCTCGAAGCGGTTGAAAATCAGCGAGTCCTCGCGCTCGGCCTGGTCCTGTCGCTGCCGACGGGCCTTGCGCTTGCCGCCCTCCCGCTGGTCGCGCACGGACGTCGGGTTGTCCTCGTCCTCGGTACCGGATCGCTCCCCGTCCCGGGTACCCAGGCTGAAGCGGGTCGCCCACAGGGGAACCGGCAACGGCGGGTGGTATTGGGCCGGAGCCTGCACATTCTCGACGGACACGCCGGGACTGGAGACCAGCGTCACCAGTTGGGCGGCGAAGGCCGATGCCGGGGTTTCTTCACCCAGGGCGTGGCGAATCACGAACTCCAGGGCCTGCTCCAGCGCCGGCAGCTTGCGCTGCGGTCGCAGCGGCAGCAGCGCACTGCACAGCCGTTGGTAGCGCGCGCGGAAGCCGGGCAGTTCCCTGCACACCCGCTCCGCCGCCGTGAGGGCGGCACGCAGGGCCAGCAGGTCGGCCTGCACCGCGTTGTCGGCAACAGGCGGCGGCTGCAGGGCAGCGGCGTGGGCTGCCAGCCAGAAGTACAGGTCCCGGTTCAGGGCCCTGTCGGGAAACAGGTCGATACACGGGGGCAGGAGCAGGGACTCTTCGTCGATGCGCGCGAGGTCCATCACTTCACGATCAAAACCCAGCCGCTGGCGCAGACGCAGGCGGTGGCCGGATTCCCTGGGGGCAATCGCACCGACCGCGGCGCCCCCCTCCCCGCCGACAGCGCGAAAAAACACGGCCAGAACCGGGGCGATATCATCGAGATGCACCGCAGCCTGCGGATGGTGCGGATAACTGCTGGTGGCGGAGGCCCACCGATGCCAGTAGCGACCCACAAGCTCCTCGAATTCCAGCAGATGCAACATGGGGCAGGCTCCGCTGCGCGACCGACTCAGTCCGAGCCGAAAGCCATCGCAATCACTTCCAGCAAGGCCTCCTGGACATCGGGTTCATCGGTCAGTGGTTCCACCAGCGTCGCGCGAGTGGCCTGCATAATGGGCATCCCGGATGCGATCAGCGTGGCGCAGTAGATCAGCAGGCGCGTGGATACGCCCTCCTCCAGATCCTGGCCCTTCATCGCGCGAAGGCGCTGTGCAAGGCTTACCAGTGCACGGCAGCGCTCTGCGGCGAGCCCACTCTCCCGGGACACTATGCTGACTTCCTGATCTACCGGTGGAAAGTCGAATGTGCTGGAGACAAACCGTTGGCGCGTACTGGGCTTCAGCGCCTTGAGCACGTTCTGGTAACCGGGGTTGTAGGACACCACCAGCATGAACTCGGGGGGCGCCTGCAGCAGTTCGCCGGTGCGCTCCAGAGGCAACAGTCTGCGGTCGTCGGTCAGCGGGTGCAGGATAACGGTGACGTCCTTGCGCGCCTCAACCACTTCATCGAGATAGCAGATGCCGCCTTCGCGAACCGCACGCGTCAGGGGGCCGTCGACCCAGCGCGTTTCCCCTTCCAGCAACAGGAAGCGGCCGGTGAGATCCGCGGCAGTGAGATCGTCGTGACAGGATACGGTGAACAATGGCCGGCCCAGCCGCGCCGCCATATGCGCGACGAAGCGGGTCTTGCCGCAGCCGGTAGGGCCCTTCAGCAGCAGGGGCAGGCCGTGCTGCCAGGCCTGCTCGAACAGCTCACACTCGTCTCCCACGGGCTCGTAATAGGGAATGTCCTCCCGCGGGAGCGGCTTTGGCTCGGGCATGTTCATGCGTTGGCCAGCCCGGTTTCACCGGCAGGCATTTCCTCCCGTGCCGGGCCGAACACCGCCCACAGGAACACGACTGCCGCCACGGCAACCACACAACCGGCACCCAGGCGCATCACGTAAAACAAGCTCAGCTGCTCCTGTACCTCCATGTAGTTGATGCCCATGACCCGCTGCAAGTGGGTTTGCACCACACCGGCAAAGGTGAGGGTAAAGGTCATGAAGCACATGGACGCCGTCATCAACCAGAAGCTCCACATATTAATGATCTGGTTGAAGGGCTGTATGCGTCGCAGCTGCGGCATGGCGTAGGTGATCACCGCCAGCACCATCATCACATAGGCGCCGTAGAACGCGAGGTGACCATGGGCCGCGGTGACCTGGGTGCCGTGCGTGTAATAGTTCACCCAGTGCAGCGTGTGCATGAAGCCCCAGACCCCGGCGCCGAAGAAAGCCACAGTCGCACTGCCCAGGGTCCAGAGCATGGCGGCCTTGTTCGGGTGATTGCGACGGCCTTTCCAGAACATGTAGAAGGCGAACATCACCATGGCGAAGAATGGCGCCACCTCCAGGGTGGAGAAGAAGCTGCCTATCGGTTGCCAGTACCCCGGCGCGCCAATCCAGTAGTAGTGGTGCCCGGTGCCCAGCAGACCGGAGAACAGGGCCAGGCCGATAATCACATAGAGCCATTTCTCGATGATCTCACGATCCACGCCGGTCAGCTTGATCAGCAGGTAGGCCAGCAGGGACGCCATGATGAGCTCCCACACGCCCTCGACCCACACGTGGACGATCCACCACCAGTACAACTTGTCCAGCGCCAGGTTGGACGGGTTGTAGAAGGCGAACAGCCAGAAGATCGCCGCCAGCCACAAACCGAGCATGAGGATGGAGTTGATAGCCGTCTTGCGCCCGCGCAGCAGCGTCATGCTGGTGTTGTAAAGGAACATGAGGAAGGAAACGGTGATCAGTATCTTGGACCACAGGGGCTGTTCGAGAAACTCTCGGCCCTCGTGAATCCCGAACTGGTAACTCAGCAGCGCCCCCGCACCGGCCACCGCGAAGATGGCCAGCTGAATATAGGCGATCATTGGGCTGTGGATCTCGGTTTCTGCCTCTTCGGGCAGGAGGAAATAGGTGCAGCCCATGAAGCCCATCAGCAACCACACAATCAGCAGATTGGTATGGCTCATGCGCATGATATGGAAGGGCACCAGATCCACCATGAACTCCGGCAGAATGTACACCGTGGCGGCCAGAATGCCGAAGATGACCTGTAGCGCAAAAAGCGCCATGGCAACTGCGAAAAAGGGCAGTGCGACCCGTTGCGTTTCGTATTTCATTGCGTTCTCCTGCCTGCGTGTGCGCCGGACTCTATTCTGCGAAGGCTTCAACCTACCGGGTGCGGCGGCCAGCCCTGAGTGTTGATCGAATCTGCCCAGCGGAAGAAATCCACCAGGTTGTCCAGTTCCTGTTCGCTGAGGTCGAATTTCGGCATCTGCCGGCGCCCCGGAATATTCAGCGGCTGCGCCCTGATCCAGCCCTTGATCCCGGCCCGCGCCGCGTCCGGATTCTCCCGACCGCCATAGCGGGTCCACACGTTCCCCAGCTCCGGTGCAAAATAGGCACCCTCACCGATCAGGCTGTGGCAGTTGATACAGCTGTGCTTCTCCCAGACATGCTTGCCCGCCGCGACGCTCTCGGTCAGGCCCTCCTTGTCAGTCGACACGTTCACCATGTACCAGTGGCTGTGCGCGGTGAGCCCTGCGAATGCAAGGAAAAAGAACAGCGAGCCGCCGAAGAAGATATTGCGCGCCGCTGAACGAGAGAGTGATTCCATCATGATTGCTGCCCCCTTGCGTATTCTGCAGTAACCCCGCAGACACGCCCGTTATAAAATGCATATACTATGCATGTTTTGATTCTCACACCGCGGCGCCCGGGCCGTCAACCGTTGCAACGCCACGATTTGTCGGTGATGCGAGTGAAAACACGTTCTATTCACAGAAACCTGACACAGATCAAGCAGGCCGCCCATGCACAGCGTGACATCGCAACCCCCTGTCCCGTTTCGCTATCCGTTTCGGATATTTTTCCTGTCGACGGCGGTCAGCGCACTGCTGCTGATCCCGCTGTGGCTGTTCTTCCTGCTCAGCGGCAGCGCGGCTCAGCCAGCCCTGCCCGCACTGGACTGGCACCAGCATGAAATGCTCGGCGCCTTCGTCAACAGTGCCATCGCCGGCTTCCTGCTTACCGCCGTGTGCGCCTGGACGGGCACCCGGCCTGTCGCTGGCTGGACACTGGCCGCACTCTGGCTGCTGTGGCTGGCGGGGCGCGGAGTGATGCTGTTCGGCACCCATCCCGTCCTGGCAATGCTTGTGGAGCTGGCGTTCCTGCCCGCTGTCGCGCTGCTGGCCGCCCGCCCGATTGTCGCTACCCGGCAGTGGCGGCAATTGCCGATACTGGCGGTGTTGTCCCTGCTCTGGCTGTGCGACGTCGCGTACCATCTCTCCGGCGCAACGCACTGGCTGCGCGCCGCAATGCTGCTCACCGGCGGCCTGATTCTGGTAGTCGGCGGGCGCATCACGCCGGCGTTTTCGCGCAACTGGCTGCAACGCCAGGGGCAACAGGCGCCCGCGATCACCAGCTACCGCTGGCTGGAGGTACTGACACTGGCCAGCACCCTGCTGCTGGTGCTGGCTGAGGCCAGCCGGGGTCTACCGGAACCGCTACTGGCCTGTGTCGCACTGCTTGCCGGCCTGTCCGCCGGCCTGCGCACCCTGCTCTGGCGCGGCTGGCAGGTGCGCGCCGAGCCGCTGCTGCTCATCCTGCATATCGGGCTGCTGTGGGTAGCGGTCAGCTTCCTGTTGCGGGGGCTGGCAGGGTTTGCCCTGGTCAGCGACGCCGTGTGGCTGCATGCCCTGGGCGCGGGCGCGATGGGCACCATGATCCTCGGCGTGATGGCACGGGTGGCGCTGGGCCACACCGGCAGGCCTCTGGCCCTGCCCGGTGGTATCACGTGGGCATTCGGGCTTATAATTCTCGCCGGCCTGTTGCGCGTCATCGCGGGGACAGGCTGGCTGCCCTGGGCCTTTGGAATCCACGCAGCGTCGCTGTGCTGGGTCGCGGCCTTCCTGCTGTTCACCTGGCGCTACTTCCCGATACTCACACGCCCGCGAATCGACGGGAAGGCCGGTTGATGCGACTGACCCAATACACAGACTACGCCCTGCGTACACTCATTTACCTGGGCGTGAGCCCGGGTGGACGCCACACCATCCGCGACATCGCGGAGGCCTACGACGTATCCCGCCACCACCTCACCAAGGTCGTGCAATATCTGCACAAACACGGCTTTGTCGAAGCCACGCGGGGCAAGGGCGGCGGCCTGGCCCTGGCCCGCCCGGCGAGCGACATTGTGGTCGGCGATGTCGTGCGGCGCATGGAGCCTTCCACGGCGCTGGTGGAATGTTTCGACAAGGGCGGGCAATGCGCCATACAGGGTCACTGCAAACTGACCCGCGCACTCCGCGAGGCCTTCAACGCATTTATCGCCGCCCTCGATGAATACACCCTGGCGGATCTGCTCGATGAGCGCGAGGACCGACTGCGCCACGTGCTGGGGATACCTGCCGTCATGGTTTCCGACTGAACAGGCCCCGGCGCAGGCCGTTGCCATGCGCCAGATCAATACACTTGCCGGACGGCCTGGGTTACCCTGCCGCGAACGAGCTAGCGACCGCGTTGGAGCGTCGACATGTCCACATTGCACACTATGCCACCGCTGATTGCCACACTGCGTGCGGAACACGTACACCTCACGCGCATCTCCGGGCTCATGACGGAGCAACTGGATGCCATAGAAAGTGGCGGGCCGGTCGACAGTCACGTGCTGTACGAAATCATGGGGTACATGGTCGGGTGGGCAGATCGCCATCATCACCCGCGTGAAGACCTCATCTACGGCCGCGCGGCGGAGCTCGACGAACAGATTGCCGATGATGTGGACAGCCTGCAGCGACAACACGACGCCATGGCAAAGAACGCCCTCGCCCTGCAGGGGCTCATCGGCCGCTGGCGCGCGGGAAATGCCACTGGCGAGGAGGTGGTGCGCGCCGGGCGTGACTACATCGCCAACAGCAATCGCCACATGCAGAGTGAAGAACTGCTGGTATTCCCCCGTATTGAAGCGGTACTGACGCCGGCCGACTGGCAGGAACTGGAGCTTGACGATCGGCTACAGGCCACCGGCGACCCGGTGTTCGGCCCGCGTGTAGACCGCGAGTTCCGGAACCTCGCACGTAAACTGCGGCGTAGCGCCCGACGTACCATCGAGCGCGGCGTGGTTGCCGAGTGGGCCGGGCTGGAATCGACACTGGAATCACTGGAGATTCTCGGCAACGCCAACCGTATGGCACTGCAGGCGACAGGGGATACGCTGCGCTGCGCGGTGCGGGAGTCACTGGAGATTGTGCGGGCGACACCGCTGACGGCGGCGCCACGCTGTGCGCTGAACAATGTGCGCCTGAGTGGCCGCTGGCTGGGTGTCATCGCCTCGATCGCCGGGGACACGGTGAACGACCTGACCCGCATCCGGCGCGAGATGCGCCGGCAAATGGACACGCTGGACGCGCTCTGACCCGCTAGGACAGCAGCGGCTGACCGGTCTCGTTGGCAGCGGCAACCACCCGGTTGCGCCCGCTGTCCTTGGCCCGGTAGAGCGCCGTATCCGCAGCGGCCAGCAGGGTCTCCGCCGACATGCCGGCGCTGAACGCCGCGACACCCACACTGCAACTCACCGCCAGCCCGGAAAACGTGCCGGTGAACTGCAGCTCTGCAATGCGCTGGCGCAGACGTTCGGCGATGGCCAGCGCAGCGGTGCCCTCGGTCATCGGCAGCTGCACGCCGAACTCTTCTCCACCCAGACGCCCCACATCGTCAGAGCGGCGTAGCTGCTCCTGCAGGGCACTCGCAATCGCCTTCAGCACCACATCGCCCCCGCCGTGACCAAAGCGATCGTTGACCGATTTGAACAGGTCGACATCAAGCATGAGCAGACACAGAGGCTCCTGGTAGCGCTCCGCGCGGGCAACATTGCTTGCAAGCTGCTCGAGAAAATAGCGCCGGTTGGGTACCTGGGTAAGATAGTCAGTGCGTGACTCCGCGAGCAGGAGCGCGGTCAGGCGGCGTTGATTGCGATACAGCACCAGAACCACTGCGAGCGTGAATGCCATCGCCGCCAGCAAGGCGGTCAGTGTTACTTCAGTGATAGTGGTACCGAGCAACTCCTGAGCGGACAGAGGCAGCGGCTGCAGTCCTGCCATGGCCAGCAGTGCCCTGCAGGGCGGGCGCCAACGTTGGCGCCCGCTACAACGACGTGCCACCTGTCAGGCAGTCTCGAGTGCTGATGTGCAATGACCGCAGCGAGTTGCCTTGATGGGAATACTGGAGAGGCAGAACGGGCACTCCTTCTCCGTAGGCTCCGCAGGCGCCGGCTCCTCTTCGCGCTTCAGGCGATTGACACTGCGAATCAGCAGGAATACCGCGAAGGCGACGATCACGAAACTGATCACCGCATTGATAAACAGGCCGTAGCTGATGGTCACCGCACCGGCTTCCTGGGCGCTGGCCAGGGTGGTGTAGGGCCCGGCCACCGCACCTTCCTTCAGGGTGATAAACAGGTCGGAAAAATCGACGCCGCCCAGCAACAGGCCGATGGGCGGCATGATGACGTCGTTGACCAGACTTTTGACGATCGTGCCGAAGGCGCCGCCGATGATTATGCCTACCGCCATGTCGATGACGTTGCCACGCATGGCAAATTCTTTGAATTCTTTTAGCATAAGGACTTCCTCACAGCTTGTATGGGTACACCGACAGCAGCGTGCACACTCCCCCGATCTGCGCCGATACGCCAATTTCGCACCACCGGGAGGGAAACACAAGGCCACAACCTGCGAATGGCTATTCGCCGCCAGCGCCCGCAGCGGTATTTCCGCCCGCTGCCGCAGGCAAATCTGCTAGACTGCCCCCTCATTTGTCACCGACCGGTACGCTGCTTTGCCACGCGCCCACAACCCCCAACGCCTCCGAATGATCTCCGCGCCGGGCCTCGCACTCGCGCTGCTGTGGAGCGGGTTGGCGACGGCGCAGAGCCCGCTCGCAACGCAGCTCGAAGAGGCGCCGGAACAGCCAACGGCGCTGGCCGGCACAGCGCCGGCACCGGTGCCCGAGGTGACGCCGGAAGCCGGCCTCGGCGCTCCGGCACCGGAGGCCGCTGTGCAGCTTGAGGAACGCGAGCCTCCCTCGACGACCGGGTTACCTCGCGCACCCAATCTGCCGCTGGATGAGCCGGTGGAGACCGAGCCACCACCCACAGCGCCCAACCCGGCACCCGTGGTTCTGCAGGAACTGGTACTGCTGGGCCGCGAGGTTCCGCCCAAAACGTCCACCCGCCTCGCCTGGGCGCCCACACAGTCCTTTGAGGGAATTTACGTGGATACGCCGGTGCTGGTGGTGAATGGTGTGGAGCCCGGCCCTACACTCTGCCTGACGGCCGCCATGCACGGCGATGAGCTCAACGGCATAGAAACCGTGCGCCGGGTGCTCTACAACCTGGATGCCGGCAAGCTCAAGGGGGCCGTAATCGGCGTTCCCATCGTCAACCTGCAGGGCTTCCATGCCGGTTCACGCTACCTCACGGATCGCCGCGACCTCAACCGCTACTTCCCGGGCGATCCGGAAGGTAGCTCCGCTTCACGCCTGGCCTATTCATTTTTCCATGAAGTCATCGCACATTGCGATGCACTGGTCGATTTGCATACCGGTTCTTTCTACCGCACCAACCTGCCACAGCTGCGCGGCGACCTGCGCAACCCCCGTGTGGTGCAGCTGACCAAGGGCTTTGGCTCCACTGTGGTGGTGCACAGTGAAGGCACCGCGGGCACTCTGCGGCGCGCAGCCGTCGAAGTAGGCATTCCGGCGGTAACCCTGGAAGCAGGTGGCCCTTCGGTACTGGACGAGGATGCTGTCAGCCACAGCGTAAAGGCAATTCGCACACTGCTGAATCACCTCGGCATGACCATCCGTTTCAGCCTCTGGGGCGACCCCGAGCCGGTGTACTACAACTCCGTGTGGGAACGCGCCCCGGTGGGCGGCATCGTGTTCAGCCGGGTGAGCCTCGGGCAGACCGTGAAACGGGGGGACGTACTGGGCACGGTGACCAACCCCATCACCAATGTGCGCACCCGCATCATCTCCAATCACAACGGCCGCATTATCGGCATGGCGCTGAACCAGGTCGTTCAGCCAGGTTTCGCCACCCACCATATCGGCATCACGCCGCCCAAGGGGCAGATCAGCCCCCCGGAAGACGTCGTGGCGACCGATCCCGGCAGCGCGCGACAGCTCGCCGATGTCACAACCGACGCCCCGGCGGGCAGTGGTGAAGAAGCAGCGGAATCCGAGCAGCCGGATGCCTCAGCGGTCGAAGAAAACCACACACCCGCGGTTGAAAACAGCGCCGATGAAGTCGGCGATGAGGATCTGGAAGAGGACTGAACCGCGCTCAGCCGCGCCGCTGCTCGCGGGTGACGAAGCACCCCGCCTCATCGACATCGAGCACGCGCTGCCGACCTGCCAACAGGGCCAGCACCATGGCCAGCGCTACCACAGCCGTGAGTACCAGCCAGATACCCGTCAGTGACACGTTGAACTGCAACAACAGGCCAACGGCAAGGGGCCCCAGTGCCGCCAGGCAGTAGCCGAAACCCTGGCTCATACCCGACAGCTCACCGGCGACCGCCGGGTTCACGCTGCGCAGCACCAACAGCGCCAGAGCGAGGCTGAAACTCCCGCCCTGCCCCAGGCCCAGTGCCACCACACCGGGCCAGCGCAGCATGGCGGGCCCCTGTAGCAGGCAGTAGAAGCCCAGGGCAACGAACGTCAGCGCGCAGAGCAGCGCCGGGCGTTGATCGCGCCCCAGACGTGCCAGCCAGGGCGCCGCGAGTGCGGCAAACAGCTGCACAAACACCGATGCACCCAGCAGCAGCCCGGCTTCAGCCTCTCCCAGCCCGCGGCGCTGCAACAGTACCGGCAGCCAGCCAAACACAATGTAGGCCAGCGCCGACTGTGATGCCATGAGCAGGGTAATCTGCCAGGCGAGGGGGGAGCGCAACAGGCCGCTGCCCACCCTGGCTCGGCTGCGGGCGCTGGACTGTGGCCAGGGGTGGGCTGCCAACAGGCGCCAGCAGAACAGGGCCAGAAAAGCCAGCACCGACCAGCTGGCCAGGCTGAGCTGCCAACTCCCCAGGCCATCGGCCAGAGGAATGCTGAGCCCGGCGCCCAGGGCACCACCCAGGCAAAGCGCCATGGTGTACACACCGGTCATCAGGTCGGCACCGCGGGGCAGGTCGCGCTTCACCAGCACGGGCAGCACCGTGCCGCCAATGCCGATGGCGGCGCCTGCCAGCGCCGTACCCAGAAACAACCACGGGATACCGGGGCCACTGCGCAGCATGAGGGCAACGGCCAACAGCAGCAGGGCCAGGGAGAGCGTGCGCTCCGTGCCGATCCGCCTCGACAGCCAGGGCGCCAGCGGCGCAAACAGGCCGAGACACAGCACCGGCATTGTGGTCAGCGCACCGATCGCGGCGGCGCTGAGCCCGGTGTCTGCCTGCACACGGCTCAACAGCGGCGCGAGCGATGCCAGCGCCGGTCGCAGGTTGAGTGCCACCAGCACCATCAGCAGCACGAGGCCGAACTGCATGGAGGCGACTCTCTACCAGTGCACTCCGCGCATAACCTGCGAGAACAGGCGCCGCGCCAGGGCCAGCTTTGAGGACGGAATCTGGGCCAGTTCGGCCGCCGCTTCCTCTTCACTCAGGCCGCGCGCCGCTGGCGAATCCGGAAACAGGTCGTAGGCCTGGCTGAGGAAGGCTTCGGTAAAGCTTGGCATGGTCGCCTGCGCCACGGCACCGGCGACCCCGAGGGAGGTGGACACCTTCTTCGGGCGCGACACGATGGCTTTCATCACCAGGTCCCTGGCCTGCTCGGGCGACAATGTGGGGAACGCCTTGTACAAGCCCGTGGGTGCAATCATCGGCGTGCGCACCAGGGGCATGTGAATCGTGGTGAACTCGATATTGCAGCGCGCAAACTCCGGCGCCGCACACAGGCTGAAGGCATCCAGCGCCGCCTTGGAAGCGACATAGGCAGAGAAACGCGGGGGGCTGGTCAGCACTCCGATGGAGGAAATATTGATGATCTGACCTTGCTCACGCGCTTCCATTCCGGGCAGGAAGCCCATGATCAGGCGCAGGGCACCGAAATAATTCAGCTGCATGGTGCGTTCGAAATCGTGAAAGCGGTCGTAGCTGTAGCGCACGGAGCGACGGATGGAACGACCCGCGTTATTGATCAGTATGTCAGCGCCGCCAAAGTCGGCGATCACATCGGCGACCAGTTTGTCGCAGGCGGCGAGGTCTGCGACATCGCAGGCATAGGCGTGGGCAATACCGCCCATCCCCTCGATTTCCGCCATGGTTTCATCCAGCTTTTCCACAGTGCGCGCCACCAGCACCACACGGGCATCGGCACGGGCCAGGCGCAAGGCGCACTCGCGACCGATACCGGAAGTGGCGCCGGTCACCACCACCACTTTGCCTTTTACCCGCTTGCGCAGTGCCGCCAGCGTGGGCCGCCCCACCAGGCGACCGAACAGCGTGTCGACCTCCTTTTCCAGCGTGCCCACGTCCTTGCGCAGGAAGTGCAGCCAGTAATCCCAGATGACCGCTGCATAGTCCTCAAACGGTGGACACTGGATCCCGGCGGGCTCCAGCAGCGCACGGGTGCGGCTGGAGTCAAAGCGTGTGGGGTAATTGATGTAGGCCACCACCTGGGGGGGAATGCCCATCTGGCTTATCAGTCGCTCACCCAGCTTGCGCACCGGTCCCAGCCGACCGATACCCTTGCCCGCCAGGCGGGTCGCGGAATCCAGCAGCGACGCATCGACCGCCCGCAGCCTCGGGCCGTGTGAGACGCGCATCATGGTCTTCAACAGGTCACCCACCCGGATGCCGTCCGGGTCGGTCAGGAAAAAGCACTCGCCATCGTGGCCTGGCAGATGGGCGAGATGGTCCATCGCCGCCACCACATAGTCGACCGGCACGATGTTCAGCAGCCCTGCCTTGTTCATCAGCAGCGGCAAACCCTCGGGTACCACTTTGCTCAGGCTGCGCAGGGTCTCGAAAAAGTAGTAGGGACCGTCTACCTTGTCCATTTCGCCGGTGACCGAGTGCCCGACCACCATGCCGGGACGATAGATTCGCCACTTGAGCCGCTTCTCGGCACGCACAATCCCCTCGGACTCGTGTTTGGTCTGGAAGTAGGGATGCTCCAGCGCCCCCGCCTCTTCAAACATGTCCTCGGTGAAGGTTCCCTCATACAGGCCGGCGGCGGCAATGGAGCTCACCTGGTGAAAACAGCCGGCCTTGAGCGACTTCGCCAGCGCCAGGGCCTGGCGCGTGCCCTCGACATTACTCTTGCGCTGGCTCTCAGCACTGGCCTGCATGTCATAGATGGCCGCGAGGTGAAAGAAGTGGTCTATCTTGCCCGCGTGTTGGCGCACCCAGGCCGGCTTCACACCCAGCCGCGGCTCGCTGAGGTCACCCTCCACCGCAACCACCTGACGCCGGTTGGCGCCCCATAGCTCACGTAGCCCGTCGACCTTGGACAGGGAACCCGGCCGCACCAGGAGGTACACACGCCCACCCCGGTCCAGTAGCCGAGGCACAAGAAAACGACCAATAAAGCCGGTCCCGCCGGTGACGAAATAGTTCATGACGCTCTCCGTATTCTATCGTTATGCCGATACAGTACTGAGAAAGTGCGGCGATGTCACCGCGACATGCCCTGTGGCCACGCGCGGCAGGCGGCTCTGTCCGTGCTAAATGACCCAGTCGTGGGGGCGGTCGGTGCGGGCGGCGTCAACTTCGGCCATGACATGCTGTACCGCGTGGTGCTGGGAGAGAAACACCTTGCCCGTGAGATCCTGCAGGAAGTGCGTGTGGCGCAGCACATCCATCACCGGCCCCTTGACCTCGGACAGGTGAAGCGTGATATCGCGCTCGGCCAGCTGCCGGTTGATCGACTCCAGCGCCTCCAGTGCACTGAGGTCGATCTCATTCACCGCCGTGCACATGAGAATCACGTGGCGAACCTCCGGACGCTTCTCCAGCAGAGCGTAGAGACTGGACTCCACGAAGCTGGCATTGGCGAAATACAGACTTTCGTCAATACGCAGGGACAGGATGTCACTGCGGGTGATGACCTCGTGCCGATCCACATTGCGGTAGTGCTCGGTGCCCGGCACCTCCCCCACTACCGCCATGTGCGGCCGCGATGTCTTGTACAGATGCAGCGCCAGCGAGGCCAGTACGCCGCAGGCGACACCCGTTTCCACACCCACCGCGAGGGTCACGAACAGCGTGATGGCCACCGCCGCGAAGTCGGATATCCCATACTCCCAGGTGCGACGCAGGATGGAGAAATCCACCAGCGACAACACCGCGACAATGATGGTGGCCGCGAGCGTCGCCTTCGGCAGATAAGCAAGGTAAGGGGTAAAGAACAGCGCGGTCAGGCCGATACCCAGCGCTGTCAACATACCGGCGGCCGGGGTGGCGGCACCGGCATCGAAGTTGACGATGGAGCGGGCGAAGCCGCCGGTTACCGGATAACCACCGGAGACCGCGGCGGCGATATTCGAAGCGCCCAGGCCAATCAATTCCTGGTCCGGCACGATGCGCTGGCGACGGCGTGCCGCGAGCGTATGCCCCACGGACACTGACTCGACAAACCCGATGATGGAAATCAGCAATGCAGATACCGCCAGTTCACGCCAGGCAGGGTTCAGCAATGGTGGCAGATCAAAGCCCGGCAGTCCCGCAGGCACGTGTCCAACCAGGGCAACGCCACGCGCCCCGAGATCCAGCTGCCAGGCCACAACGCTGGTCCCGATCACCGCGAAAACCGGCCCTGTGCGGGTCAACATGCCCGCCCAGTAGTCCGGGAGGCCGGCTTTTAACAGCAGGGGCTTGAGTCCGCTGCGCACCCAGAACAGAAACAGCAGCGTGGAGCCACCGACCAGCAGGGTGGGCATGTGCACCTGGGGCAGCTGTGCCCAGAGCTGTTGCGCGAGGTGCGGCAGGTTCTCGCCCCGCCCCCGAATACCCAGCACGTGCCCCAACTGGGACACCGCGATAATGACACCGGAGGCCGTGATGAAGCCGGCAATCACCGGGTGCGAAAGAAAACTGGCGAGAAACCCCATCCGCAGCAGGCCGAACAGCAGCAGCATCGCGCCGGACATCAAGGCGAGCAGGATCGCGGCATCCACGTAGGCAAGGCTGCCGGCCTCCGCCACCTGGCTGACCGCCGTCGCGGTCATCAGGGACACCACCGCCACAGGACCCACCGAGAGCGTGGTGCTCGTGCCAAACAGTCCATAGGCGATGAGGGGCAGCATGCTGGCGTACAGGCCCATCTCCGCGGGCAGGCCGGCCAGCATGGCATAGGCCAGAGACTGCGGGATCAGCATGATGGTGACGATAACCGCAGCGAGGCCGTCGCTGGCGAAACTCTCGCGATTGTAGCGTCGCCCCCACTCCAGCAGCGGCAGATAGCGCTTGAGTCCCTGCAATGCGTTAACCCTCGCCGATCACTGGCTTTGCCAACCATTCCCTGCCGCGCAGCATTGCCTTCCAGTAGATCGGCGGCAACAAACGCTCCTTGAGAAACCAGGCGGCCCGACTGGGCTTGCGCCCGTCCAGCAGCCAGGCCGGCATACTTGGCAGCAGCTTGCCACCGTAGCCAAACTCCGCCAGCACAATCTTGCCCCGTTCCACGGTCAGGGGGCAAGAACCGTAGCCATTGTAGTGTGCCACGCCCGCAGCATGCCCGCTGTCCACCAACAGGTTATTGGCGACAATCGGCGCTTGCATGCGGGCCGCCGCCGCGGTCTTGGCGTTGGGCGCGTTCATCACATCACCCAGGGCCCAGATGTTCTCGAACCGCTTGTGCCGCAGGGTTGTCTGATCCACGTCCACCCAACCGGCCTCGTCTGCCAGGGCGCTGGCGCGAATGAAGTCCGGCGCTGTCTGCGGCGGCACCACATGGATCATATCAAAATCGCGCTCTACCTCCCGCTTGGCCCCGTCACTGTCCGTTGCCTCGAACACGGCGCGGCGCGCCTCGCCGTCGATACGCAGCAACCGGTGACTGAAGTTGAGTCGCGCGTCGTAGCGCTTGACGTACTCCATCAGTGCCGGGACGTAATCCGGTACGCCGAACAATACGCCTCCCGCGTTGTAGAATTCCACGTCAATATTCTGCAGACACTTCTGGCGCAGCCAATAGTCTGCAGACAGGTACATTGCCTTCTGTGGCGCGCCGGCACACTTGATCGGCATCGGGGGCTGGGTGAACAGCGCGCGCCCGGATTTGAGCTTCTGTACCAGTTGCCAGGTGTAGGGAGCGAGGTCAAAGCGGTAGTTGGAGGTGACGCCGTTGCGTCCCAGGCTCTCCGCCAAGCCCGGAATCGCGTCCCAGTCGAGCTTGATGCCCGCCGCCACCACCAGACGGCGATAGCGAATGACACGACAGCCCTCCAACACCACCGAATTATGTACGGGGTCGAAAGCCGCCACGGCTGCCTTGATCCAGTCCGCGCCCCGGGGAATCAGTGAGGCCATGGTGCGCGCGGTGGTTGCCGGCTGGAAGATACCCGCACCGACAAAGGTCCAGCCTGGCTGGTAATAGTGAATGTCCGCAGGATCGATGATGGCCACTGACTGTGTGCTGTCGCGGCTCAACAGGCTGGATGCGCACGCTATGCCGCCCGCTCCCGCTCCCACAACCACAACGTCATACTCCGCCAGCACCAGGCCTCCGTGGTTCTGGCCCTCGCCCGCCACGCGCGCCACAACGCTGCTCATGTCGTAGCCCGCTTCACGTCCCCGGCGAATAATCTCTGTCGGTGCCAGACCACTGCGCCCGCGAGAGAGGGCCCACAGGGTAGTGGAGCGCATTCCGGTGCGGCAGTAGGCATGCACCGGACCCTCTATGGCATCCAGCAGCTGGCCGAAATCACGCGCCTCGGCATCCGAGACCTTGCCCGCGACCACCGGTAGATAGTGCGCCTGGATGCCCGCCGCTTCGGCGGCACGCTGCACTTCAGCGTAGGCGGGCTGATCCGCACCTTCGCCGTCGGGGCGGTTGCAGATGATGTGCCGCACGCCACGCGCGGCCAGGGCGGCAAGCTCCTCAGGCGTGACCTGCCCGGAAACGCTGAGTTGATCGTCCAGTGTACGAATCTCCATGGGCCTGTCCTCGTTTGCAGTTATCAGAGCGCGTTAATGGGCAGTTTCAGGTAAACCGTGGCGTTGTCCTCTGCTTTTGGCAGATGGCCAGCGCGCATGTTGACCTGCAACGATGGCAGAATCAGGCGAGGCATGCCGAGGGTTGCATCCCGGGCCTCGCGCATGCGCACGAAGTCATCCTCACTGATTCCGGTGTGGACATGGATGTTGTCAGCAAGCTCGGCGGCAACGCTGGTCTCATACTCCAGCTCGCGCCCATTGGGCATATAGTCGTGACACATGAACAGGCGTGTCTCGCCAGGCAGCGACAACACGCGCTGGATGGAGCGGTACAGAGTCCGTGCATCGCCGCCGGGGAAATCGGCCCGCGCCGTGCCGCCGTCAGGCATAAACAGGGTGTCGCCCACAAAGGCGGCATCACCCATGACGTGTACCATGCAGGCCGGCGTGTGCCCGGGGGTGTGCATGGCATGGCAGGTCATGCTGCCCACCTGGTAGCTGTCGCCGTCGGCAAACAGGCGGTCGAACTGGGAGCCGTCGCGGGCAAAGTCCGTGCCGGCATTGAAGACCTTACCGAAGGTCTCCTGCACCGTCACAATGTGCTCGCCGATACCGATCTTTCCGCCCAGGGCATCCTGCAGATACGGCGCGGCAGAGAGGTGATCCGCATGCACATGGGTTTCGATAATCCACTCCAGCGACAGACCGTGCTGGCGGATATAGTCGAGAATGCGGTCGGCGCTGGCCGTACTGATACGCCCTGCGGCGTAGTCGATATCCAGCACGGAATCGACCACGGCGCAGGACTTGCTGTCCGGATCCCGCACCACGTAGGAAAAGGTATTGGTATCGGCATCAAAGAAGGGCACGACCTCGGGCCGGCACTGCAGATTTACCTCAAAGTTGACCTGGGTTTGCATAACATCCACCTCACGACTTCATGGAATTGAGCGTTGCGAAGGTACAGCAACGGTCGTGCCAGAACCCTCGAACCGGTCGCCGAATAATTTTAACCGTTTGTTTTTATTAACTATTTATGAATAATCAGAGACGCTGCCAAAGAAAAGGGTAGCACCCGACGGGACATTTCTGCCAATATTGTCAAAAGACTTTGTCGGAAATGACATGGGCGAACTGATTGCCACCGATACTGACCGCACCCTCGCCCGGATGCTGGAAGGCTACGACTACCCCGCGATCCTGGTCAGCCCGGACTACCGCATCCTCGCGACCAACAGCGCGTACCGCGACACTTTTGGTGAACTGGACGCCGCCACCCCGGCACACTGCTTCGAGGTCTCCCACGGCTACCGCGTGCCCTGCGACCAGGCCGGCGAAAGCTGCCCACTGTCTGCCGCACGCAGTAGCGGCCAGAAGGAACGGGTGCTGCATGTGCACCTCTCTCCCGAAGGACGTCAGCACGTGGATGTCGCCATGCTGCCCATTCACGACGACGCCGGTGAGTTACTGTATTTCGTGGAGCTGCTGACCCCGGTGACCGTCGCCAGCGCAGAGCTCAGCACGCGGCAGATGGTAGGGCGCAGCGCGGCGTTCAATGAACTGGTCAACCTGGTGAATCTGGTGGCGCCGCACGAAACGTCCATACTGCTTCTGGGGGAGTCCGGCACCGGCAAGGAGCTGGCGGCCAGTGCAATACACCAGGCCAGCGCGCGGCGCGACCGCCCGCTGGTGGCCGTGGAATGCGCCGGCCTCACCGAAACCCTGTTCGAGAGCGAGCTGTTCGGGCATATGAAAGGCGCCTTCACCGGCGCCACACAGGACAGGCCCGGACTCCTAGAATCGGCGCAGGGTGGCACCCTGTTCCTGGATGAAATTGGGGACGTGCCGCTGGGCATGCAGGTCAAGCTGCTGCGCCTGCTGGAGACCGGTACCTGGCGTCCCGTGGGTAGCACGACGCTACGTCACGCCGACTTTCGCCTGATTTGCGCCACGCACAAAGACCTGTCAGCCATGGTGGACGCCGGCGATTTCCGCCGCGACCTCTTCTACCGTATCAACGCCTTCCCCATCCACCTGCCTGCACTGCGCGAGCGCCGCGAGGACCTGGCCCTGCTCGCCAACTCCATCCTCGGCAAACTGCGCGAAGGGCGCCCAGCCCGGCTGACCGAATCCGCCGTACAGCGGCTGCAGCAGGAGCCTTTCCCTGGCAATATCCGCGAATTGCGCAACATCCTGGAACGGGCCCTGGTGTTTGCCCAGGGCGACATGATCGACCACCACATCATCGAGCGTTGCCTTGAACAACCTCTCAGCGCACCCCAGCCGCCTGCGGCCACGTGGACCGATCTACGCACGCGCGAAACCCAGTATCTGAAAAGCCTGCTCGCCCACTGCGAGGGCGACAAGGCCCGCGCCGCCGCCATCGCCGGAATCAGTGTGCGCAGCCTGTACCGGAAGCTCGGGGCCACGCTGGCCGATCACTGAAGCGCCGCTGCCGCATACGGATTGGGTCCGCCCGCGGCGATCCAGCGATCCAGCTCCTGCTCCAGCACGTTCAAGGGCACAGAGCGCAGACCGAGGATCGTGTCGTGAAAATAGCGCTTATCGAAGGCCACACCCAGCGCCGCCTCGGCTTCTGCGCGCTTGCGCCGAATGAGCATTTCGCCCAGCTTGTAGGACAGGGCCTGCGCAGGCCAGGAGATGTAGCGGTCTATTTCCGTGGTCAACTCATGCTCGGACAGGGCCGTGTTCTCACGCAGAAATGCCTGGGCGCGTTCGCGGCTCCAGCCATAGTGGTGCAAGCCGGTATCAATGACCAGACGCGCAGCGCGCCACATCTCATAGGACAGCCGCCCGAAGTGCTCATAGGGCGTGTCATACACACCCATCTCAATTCCCAGCCATTCGGTGTACAGACCCCAGCCCTCGCCGTAGCCGGAAAAATAATTATTGGCCCGAAATTCAGGGATCTCACCGGGGGCCTCCCGGGCGATGGCCGCCTGCAGCGAATGCCCCGGCGCGCATTCGTGCAGGGTTAGCGCCGTGAGTGTATAGAGTGGCCGTGAGGGCAGGTTGTAGGTATTGAACAGGCAGCTCTCAAGACCCCCGCGACCACCGGTATAGAACGGCGCAATGGCATCAGGCACCGGCAGGATGGTGAAACGCCGACGCGGCAGGAAACCCAGATTCGCGGCCAGCTGACCGTCCACCCGCTTCGCGACCCAGGCCGTGAACGCCAGCAACTCATGGGGTGTCTTCGCGTAAAACTGCGGGTCGGTGCGCAGAAATTCCAGGAAAGCCGGCATATCCCCTTCGAACCCGCTGGCCGCGCGCACCGCGTCCATCTCCGCGCGAATGCGGGCCACTTCGGCAAGGCCTATCGTGTGGATTTCCTCCGCAGTCAGTTCCAGTGTGGTGAAGTTGCGAATCTGCGTCTGGTAGAACGCGTCGCCATCCGGCAAGTCGCGGGCCGCCAGTGTTTCACGTGTGTGGGGCAGATAGTCTTCCCGCATGAAGCGCAACAACTCCGCGTAGGCAGGCACCACGGCCGCATCGATGAGACTGCGAGCCTGCGCCTGCAACTCCAACTTCAGGGCCTCTGGCCACTGGGGCGGCAGGGCCGCGATCGGCGACCAGTATGGGTTGTCCTCACCCGCAGCCAGGTAGGCTTCTATGGACCGCTCACGACCCTCCAGCGCCACCCGCGGCACGCTATAGCCCCGCGCCAGCCCCGCCCGCATATTGGCCTGGTGCTCGGCGAAGAAGCGCGGCAGCTGGCTCAGCCGCTGCAGATAGTCACGATAGGCCTGCTCGGTATCGAAGCCGCCCATGCGTGGATACAGGCCACTCCAGAAAAAGGTGTCGGAATTGAGGGGGGCCTCGTAGGTGCGGTAGCGCACCTCGTCCGCAAGTGTCTGCACAATCTGCCTGAAGACTGCGGCGTTAATCCTGCCCTCGGGACTCAGGGCATCAGCGGGTATGCGGGCCAACGCCGCGAGGCTGTCTTCCCAATAGGCCAACCTGTCCCGCTGGGTCGCTGCATCCACGCGCGGCAATGCGGGACCGTCACGCCACCCGCCCTGCTCCGCAGGGACCTGCCCGAACTCCTGCTGTCGCCACCGGTATTCAGCGTCATACAACGCCCGGAGTTGCTCATCGGCGAGCGTATCGCGCGCCTGTGACCCGGTTGCTGACACCAGCAGGAGCAATCCTGCGAGCAAAGTACCCTGTGCATACTTCATGGCCGCCAAACACCCCACCATTGACTGGAACGCCCCTTGTGCAGAACATCCTTGGCCAGCACCTGCTGATTGTCAACGCCCTTCAGCAAACCAGCCGGCGCTCAATGCCGTGTTCAGCCCAGGGCGCAGGAGCGGCAGCCTCGGCACAAGCGTGAAATATCCTTCACGCTGCTGCCGTGTGCGGCGGGTGTTGTGCAAGAGGAGCAGCGTACCGACTTCAGCATCCAGTGTGGGATCCAGCCACAGGTCGAGAAACTGTGCCCGGCTCAATTGCCGGTTACCCCAACGGGGGTCCGCCAGTTGCACGCGCCCGGCAGGGTCGATACCGCGCAGCACACTGAAGTGTGCACCCCCCTCAGGGTGCAGCCGCACAATGGCAGGCACCTGCAACGACAGCAGAAGCTCGGGCGTTACCGCGAGGCCCACACCCTGCACGCCCAGGTGCGTGGCAAGCGCGATGAGAATCGCATAGGAGACACCCTGCTCCCGCCAGTCCGCGGGTAACCCCCAGTCGTCTCCCTGCGCCTCCAGGAGACGCAGCAATGCCGCCTCGGACAGTGGGTCATTCAGGTATGTCGTAAAGTAGGTCGCCAGCGCTGCGAGGCCACAGGAGAAGTCACTGGCCTGCTTGACGACGCCGGCATCGCGCAGTGCGCGCCAGGAACTGAACACCGCGGCATCGCTTGCCTGCGCCAGCGGTGTCGCCAATGCGCTGCACACCCACAGTGCCAGACAGCAGCGCAGCGAGCACCGTGGCCCGCGGTCAAAGAACATCCCCGGGGGGCTCGTAGGGTTCGTCAGCCGGCAGCTCGCGGCGCATCTCTGCGACGGCGCGCCGGCGACTGAGACGTATTGCGCTGCCGGCAACCACGGCCAACCCTGCTGCGGCGAGCGTGAGAAAAACCGCCGCTGGCCACTGCGCGTGGAACACAGCAACCAGGAAGCCGGTGACGGCAACAACCACAACGCTGCCCCGCACCAGGTATCGAATCGAGTACCGCAGCTCCAATTGCTCAAACCGATAATCCCTGAGTTTTTTCTCCAATGCTGGATCGCGCATGTGCACCCCTCCGAAGCTTACTGGCGTAAGGATAGCGCCCGTTTCAGGAAGCATAGCTCACCTGGGCGGGCGCTACCCTGTCGACTCAATGCGCGTTGAACTTGGCATCGTTGCAGACGGCGCAGGAGCCACCACCGCCGTACGTTGGCAGGTAGATACCCCAGTAAACAGAGATCAACGCGAGATCCACGCCTGCAATACCCAGCGCAAGGGCCAGTGGTGCCCAGCGCCCCGTACTGGCCTCGAGGTCCTGCGTCGACAGCGACGCCGCACCCTCGAGTGTGCTTTCCGAGCTGCCAAAGGCACTGGCCATCCAGTACGCATCGCCGGTTGGCGCGGCACTCGCCGCTGCGGGATTGAGAATGACCGCGGCCAGTGCGAGGCTGCTGCCGATTGCCGTTAGTGTTTTCATGGTACGTCTCCTTGTACACAGATAGTTCCCCGGCGAAGCTCACGCGCGTGGCGTCCTTCGCTGCTACTCTCGCGCTAAAACTGGTAGTGCCAGTCCACACCCAGACTCGCACCGCGGCCGCCACTGGTGGCAACACGGGTATCCACGAAGATGATTGAGCCGGGCCCCGCCTGCAACCCCAGACCGAAGGTCAAACCGGTCTGGTAGAGACTGCCCGCCACCGGTGCCGCGTCGAGGCGCTCGCGACCGATATACTGCCAGGAGAGTCCACCAATCAGCGTGACCCGGCGATTGACGGCAAAGTTGACCTGCGGCTGCAGGCGCAGAATGTCCCCCGGATCGTAGCGAAGCGCGCCGATGGCGCGAGGCCGACGCCATTCATAGGACAATGCCAGGGAGAGCACGACCGGGTCCAGCGCCCGATACAGATGAGCCCCCGCGCGCAGGGATTTGCCACTGTAACGCTCGCCCGGAGCCAACCAGCTCGTGGCCAGGGCATCGACGCCACCGCTGAGCAGCAGCGCCGGTGTGTCCGCATCGGGCGACAGCAGCCAGCTGGCACCTACCCCCAGCGTATATTCATCGCCACCACCGGATGCAGCCGGCTGCTGCCAGTCGACGCGCGTGCGCTGCAGTTCGGCATTGACCTCAACAGTGCGACCCACGCCATAGCGCAAGCGGGTGAGCGCCGTTGCGGAGCGGGTCTGCAGGTTGGCCGCCGGTACCGGCGCCGCCCCCATGGAGGCTGCACTCAAAGGGCGATCGGTACTGCTATAGCTGAACAGGGTCTGCAGCGTCAGCGTGCTGGGTGCGACCAGCAACTCTTCTATGTTCAGTGGCAGCTGCGCGCGACTGGCGGAAGGCAGCAGCAGCGGGAGGCACAATATACCAGCCAGCGCATGTTGAGCGGTTTGCAGCGACATTGGCGACCTCCTCTCGATCCACCCGCGTTCCAGTGGATGACAGCATCACCGATTACGCCCCGCCGCGGTACGTCAATCCCGACCGAATCCCATCACTTGCGCGCTATTCCCCGCGCTCACCCCGGGCGAGCGGTGCCGGGTCAAGCAGACGCAGCAACGTTTCGCGCGGCAGATCGGTGTCCTCCAGCGCCACATCGAGAACCGGACGCCCCTCCCGGAGTGCTCGCTTGGCAATGGCCGCAGCGGCCTCGTAGCCGATTTCGGGATTCAGCGCCGTTACCAGCACCGGGTTGCGCGCCAACGTCGCCGCTGCCTGATCTGCCAGCGGTTGCAGACCGTTAATGCAGTCCGTCATCGACACGCAGCTACCGGCCAGCAGCGAGATACTGCCCAGCAGCTTGTCCGCGAGCAGCGGCAACATCACGTTGAGCTGGAAATTGCCTGACTGCGCCGCCATGACCACGGTGGCGTCGTTGCCCAGCACCTCGGTGGCCGCCATCAGCACCGCCTCCGGTATCACCGGGTTCACCTTTCCAGGCATGATAGACGAGCCCGGCTGCAAGGCCTCCAACTGCACTTCACCCAGGCCGGCGAGCGGCCCCGAATTCATCCAGCGCAGGTCGTTGCTCACCTTGATCAGCACCAGCGCGATGCTGCGCAGGCCGGCTGAACACTCGGCTGCGGTCTCCTGCCCCGCCATCCGGGTGGCGGGCTGCGCGGCGGCGGTCAGCGGCAAGCCCACGCGCTCGCTGAGCGCAGCCAGCAGCGCGCGGACGTAACCCGACGGCACGTTGACACCGGTCCCCACTGCGGAGCCGCCAATGGGCAGGGCACAGAGGCGCGGCTGCAGATCGGCAAGTCGCTGTCGGCAGTCCTGCAGCTGAGACGCCCAGGTGCGCAGCTCAAAACCCAGCGTTACCGGCATGGCATCCATCAGGTGCGTGCGACCCGTTTTTATCACGCCCTGGAGCTCCGCACCGCGCCGCAGAAGTACGGCCTCCAGGCCTTCAAGCGCCGGGCGCAGCGTCGCGTGAATCTCCCGTGCTGCGGCGAGCGCGGTGGCAGAGGGCACCACATCATTGCTGCTCTGGCTGCAATTCACATGATCGTTGGGATGCACCCGCTCACCCAGGCTGCGCGTGGCCAGGTTCGCCAACACCTCATTCATATTCATGTTGCTGCTGGTGCCGGACCCGGTCTGGAACACCGGCACGGGAAATGCGCTGTCGTAGTGCCCCGCTGCCACCGCCTCCGCCGCCTCCGCAATGGCCGCCGCCACCGCCGGAGTAAGTGCGCCGACCGCCGCGTTGGCCTGCGCGGCGCTGGCCTTGATCATGGCCAGCGCGTGCAGGAAAGGCGCGGGCATGCCGCGTTCGGGCACGATAGCAGCGTGATTCAGGGCGCGCTGGGTCTGCGCACCAAAGAGGGCATCCCCGGGCACCTGCACCTCGCCCATGCTGTCGGTTTCGAAACGGGTTGCCATAATCAGTTCTCCTTTCCTCAAACAGCACAGGACCAGCGTAACAGACAGCAACAGGCCCGGCGAAACGGCGGGGCACTCAAGGATATTGTGTCGGCTGGAGATAATCACTTACTATGAGCCGTGCGTCACTGGCGCCGCAGAGCGCCAGCCATAATTCTTATAACAGCTGACAAAAAGGGCTACTTCATGGCTTTCCATTTCCGCAAGGCTCCACTGGTCGCGGCACTCGCCGTACTTTCCGCAACACCGCTGGCTCACAGCCAGCAACTTGAAGAGGTTATCGTGACCGCGCAGAAGCGCGCGGAGAGCCTGCAGGACGTGCCGATTTCCGTGTCTGCCATACAGGGCGAAAAACTGCAAAGCGCCGGCATTCCCAACATGCAGGCCCTGTCGAACTATGTTCCCAACCTTTATGTGGCAGCGGCCTCGGTCAACACCAACATCTATCTGCGCGGTGTCGGATCGGGCAACAACCAGGGTTTTGAGCAGTCGGTCGGCATGTATATCGACGGCATCTACATGGGCCGTGGTCGCCAGTATCGCTCGGGCTTTCTCGACCTGGAACGGGTGGAAGTCCTGCGCGGGCCCCAGGGCACCCTCTTCGGCAAGAACACCGTTGCGGGAGCCGTGAATATCATCAGCGCATCACCGGATCCGGGCGAAGACTTCAGCGGTGAAATCGCCGCCAGCTACGAGTCACACGATGGGCAGTTGCTGGAAGGCTTTGTGCAGGGGTCGCTCACCGATACCTTCGCCGCACGCCTGGCCTTCAAGTCGCGCATGACCGATGGCTACATGGATAACGAATTCCTCAACCGCTCCGAGGGGGAAATCGATGAAACTGCCTTCCGCATCACCACTGTGTGGCAGCCTACCGAGCAGCTCGACGTAAACTTCAAGTACAGCAACACAGAGTACGAGCGCATCGGCTCACCGTCCACCACCAAGCGCTACCTCGACCCGGCCAGCCGCGATGAGCTGTTCCCCAACCGCTCAGCCTTTGCCACCATTGCCTATCTGTTGACAGACTCGTTCTTCCCCGACTTTGCAGAGATCGGGCAGCGGGAGTTTGTGTCCTTCAAGGACAATGGTGTCGGCAGCGGCAGCCTCGGTATTGGCAAGAACCCGGATGGCAGCGACGAAGACTTCGACAACTTCGCGCTGAACATCGACTACGAACTGCCGGGTGGCACCCTGACCTCCACCACGGGATGGTCCGAGTACCAGTACATCGACGGCGTCGATGTCGACTGGCTGCCGCTGCAGTTCATCCATCGCGATGATAACCAGGAGTTCGAGCAGTTCAGTCAGGAATTCCGTTTTGCCTCGCCCGGCGGCGAGTTCTTCGACTACGTCGCCGGCGTGTACTACGAGGAGAGCACACTCAAGTTCGACCGGCGCGTCACGCTGGATGCCAATATGAACGGGCTGGTACCGGCGCTGCTGGGGGTCAACAGCCTGTTTGCACTGGTCAGCGGCGGCGCCTACTCGGCCGAGCAGATTGGACGCAACCACCTCTATGAGCAGGATGCCGACTCCTTTGCGGTGTTCGGCCAGGGCACCTTCAACCTCAGCGACAGTGTGCGACTGACCGTAGGCCTGCGCTACACGGAAGAGAACAAGGAGGTGGATACCAACCAGTTCCTCAGCGACAGCATCACCGGCATGAATAACCCCTCGGAGGATTTCTTCCTGCGCTTTATTCAGGCAACCAGTTTCAACGCCTACATATACGACTACGAACGGAAACGCAGCACTGACAAGTGGTTGCCTTCCGTCAACGTGCAGTGGGACGTTACCGAGAACAGCATGCTCTATGCAAGCTTCTCACAGGGCTTCAAGAGTGGTGGTTTCACCGACGCGGATGACGGCGAGCCCGGCGATCTCACGCCCGGCGCATTCCCCTGCGCGCCCGGTCAGCCCGTGGAAGCCTGCTATGACCCAACCAACCCCAACGATGATTTCGAGTTTGACGATGAGGAAGTGGATGCCTTCGAAATCGGCGGCAAGCACACCCTGCTCGACGGCGGTATGACGTTGAACTGGGCGGCGTTCTATACCCAGTACGACAACCTGCAAACCTCCATTTTCAAGGGGCTCGGCTTTGGTGTGACCAACGCGGCGAAATCCGAAATCCAGGGGCTTGAGGTGGACGTACTGTGGCAGGCCACCGACCACCTGCGCCTGGGCCTCAGCGGCGCCTATCTGGATGCGACCTACGATTCCTTCAGGGATGCGCCCTGCACCGCGATCCAGCTTGATCTGGATCCGCTGTGCGGCACACCGGGAGGCTTTACCAGCAACGATCTGTCAGGCGCCGCAACAACCTATGCGCCCGAGTACACCGGCACCTTCACATTCGACTATGATTACCCGATGAACAACGGGTTGGAACTGTTCGTGTCGGGTGAAGCCAACTACCGGGACAGCTTCGAGCCGGGCGGCGACAATGACCCCATTGATCGCATTGATGACTACACCCGGGTAAATCTGCGCACCGGACTGCGTGGCGAGAACTGGGAGATCATGGCCTACAGCCGCAACATCTTCGACGAAGAGGTGCTGGTACAAAGCTTTGACACCCCGGTTCTGGCCGGCACCCACAGCCAGTTCGTAGACGAGGGCCGGATCATCGGTATCCGGGCCAAGTACGCGTTCTAGCGTTACCCCGACAAAAAAGCCCGGCTCTCACAAGCCGGGCTTTTTTTGTTTCAGGCAGAGCGTATCAAGACGCGGGCATCAGGACCCACTGCTGTCCAGCACCAGATCGACGCGACGATTCTGGGCTCGCCCCTCCGGCGTGGCGTTATCGGCAAGCGGTCGACTCTGACCGTGACCGACCGCGTTGATTTGCGCGTCGTTGACTCCATGCTCCTCCACCAGCAGGCTGCGCACCGCGTTTGCACGGCGCTCGGACAGCCACTGGTTATAAGCTTCCGTACCACTGCTATCGGTATGCCCTTCAACAATGGCGACCACGTCCGGGTTGGCCTGCAGGAATGCCGCAGCCTTGCCAATCTCCGTATCATAGGCACGGGTGATCACCGAGGAGTTGAGTGCAAACTGCACGTTCAGCGACACCGCGACACGATTGTCGCCGACGCTGCGGTAGCGGCTTGCATCCTGACCGCCACCGGCGCTGGCCAGGCGCGCCAGCAGCGCTTCCTTGTCGATCTTCACCGCCGGAGGCGCTTCCAAAGGACACAGCGCCTGTCCATTGGGGTCATCGCCACGCGCCAGCTCAAGATTGTATTCGGCGATCTGCTCTGCGTTGAGCCCATCAACATCCATGGCGGCACGCAGGAGCCCCATGTTGGAGAGCGTACGGGTCTGGGCGGCGCGCAGGGCAGCCTGGGCACTCACATACGCTCGCTCGGTATCGAAGTATTCGTTCTGTGAGTCCAGCAGGTCGAGCAGGCTGCGCTGCCCCAGGTCAAACTGATCCTGGTAGGCGCGGCGTGTCTTGTCCTGCGACAGGCGGTTGCGATCCAGAAATACGACCTGCTGTTCCAGCGCGCGAATGTCGTTAAAGGCGATCATGGTGTTCTGGCGCACGTTCAGGCACGCCTGCTTGCGCTCTTCCATCGCCGAGTTATAGCGGTTGTAGAATTCACGTTTGCGCGCACTGTCGGCGCCGCCCCGGAACAGGTTGTAATTGAGCACCAGTTCCACGGCTTCCTCGTCATAGCGCCCATCCAGGCCGTCTGTGTCGTGCTCGATCTCATTGCGATAGCGGAAATCCACCCGCGGCATGAAGGGGGCGTTGGTTCGATTGACGTTGGACTGGGCGGCACGCAGATTCTCGATGGCGGCGTTGATCTCCGGGCTCTTCTCGTAGGCCATGTTGAGCGCCGCTTCACGCAGCTCGGGAATGAGGCTCGAAGGAATCTCCGGCATCGCCAGGTTCTCGCCGGGCACGTTGCCCACGATGCGCTGGAAGCGCGTCTGCACGTCATGCAGATTGGTCATCTCGGTCAGCAGATTGGACTCCGCCAGCGCGACGCGGGCAGCCGCCTGCTCAAGGTCGACCCCCTGGCTGACGCCACCCCGGGTGCGCTCGGCGATCTTGTCATACACCTCGCGGTGGTAGACGTAATTGTCTTCCGCAAACCGCACCAGCTTCTGGTAGCGCACCGTATCCAGATAGGCCTGCGCAGCCTCGAGGGCAACCTCCTCAGACGCGCGCTGCAGTTCGTAGTACTGGTTGAGCTTGGTGAAGCCGAGGGCACGCACGTCCTCGCGGGTGGCGAAGCCGTCAAAGAGCATTTGCGTGATAGTGAACCGGGTGGCGTCACGCGTGTAGCTGCCCAGGTCTACCAGCGGCGTCTCGCGTTCCTCGCGGCCGATTTCCGCACTCAGGTCCACGCTGGGAAAGTAACCGCCCTCGGCCGCACGCTGCGCCTCACGGGTCGCCTCGAAGTTGTACCAGGCGGCACTGACTCGTGGGTTGGTGAGCACCGCCTGCGTGATGGCCTCGCGGAAGTCGGCCACCGGCTGCGTTTGTGCCGCCGTCGCCGAGGCGTGCAGCAGGCTACCTGCCAGAATGGCGAGCGACAGACCGAATTGCTTTTTCATGACGAGCCTTCTCTGAGTTGAACCACCCTGCCTGCCGCTGCAGGCGGGGATTTCCCCGACTAAACTGCCCATATTGTACGCGAAGTAGCGCAAGCCCGGAGAACCCTCCATGACAAAAACATGACCCGCATCACAATCCACGCATCGGCAATTAAAAAGTCCAGAATTGCGACAAAATCCCGTAGACTCGGTGCTGTGCTCGTGGAACATCGGGATCACTGGCGCATTTCAAGGGCCGCGCCGAGAGGCTGGCCAGCACTGGATTAACGCAATGCTCTCACTGGCCAACCTTCTTCAGCGCGCGCCGGGCTTGATCGCTCTCTCCCTCGTCCTGCTGTTCTCCGGCGCGATGCTGTTGGCCTGGGCCGATCTGGACCGGATGGAGCGCCTCGCACTGAGCCGTCACGGGGCGGATACTGCACAGGTAGTAGGCCTGTGGCGCGCCATGCTCAAGGATATCAGCACACTCGACGAGCGCGAGAAGATTGAGCGGGTCAATGCCTATTTCAACCGGCTCGCGCGCTGGCGTCAGGACATCGATGTCTGGCAGCAGCACGACTACTGGGCCACGCCACTCGAACTCATGGCCAAGCGCGAGGGTGACTGCGAGGATTTCAGTATCGCCAAGTACATGACCCTGCTGCTGTCCGGCGTCGAGGTGGGCAAAATGCGAATAACCTACGTGAAAGCCCGGCTGGGGGGCGTTGACGGCACCGTCACACAAGCCCATATGGTGTTGGCGTATTACCCGACACCGAATGCGGATCCATTGATTCTCGACAACATGATCTCCGAGGTGCGCCCCGCCTCACGGCGTGACGACCTGAAACCGGTCTTCGGTTTCAACAGCGAGGGCATCTGGGTCGGAGGTGCGAGTACGCCGTCGATCCAAAACCCCGCCGCGCGGCTCTCGCGCTGGCGCGATCTCCTGCAACGCATGGCAGCCGATGGGCTGGGCTGACACGGGACAACTGAGGAACTATCGGCATGTCACTTTTCAAGCAACTCTGGCTCGCCATCATTCTGCTACTCGCCATTGCCTTCGGCAGCAGCCTGGTGGTCAGCAGCCTCGCGGCGCAGCGCTACCTTCAGCAGCAGCTGTACATGAAAAATGTGGACAACGCCGCAGCGCTCGCCCTGTCCCTGAGCCAGCAGGAGGCCGACGGTGTTCTGCTGGAACTGACCCTCGCCGCGCAGTTCGATACGGGGCACTACGAACTGATAGCACTCACTGACCCCGATGGCCAGGTACTGATCCGCCGGGAGGACCGGCGGCCCGCGAGCGGTGCCCCTGCCTGGCTGCCCGGGCTGCTGCCGCTGGAGGTGGAGCCGGGCATCGCACAGGTGCAGAAAGGCTGGCAACAGGTGGGCACGCTGACCGTGCGCAGCCACTCGCGCTTTGCCTACCAGGCCCTGTGGGAAAGCACGCGCCTGTTGGCGCTGCTGTTTCTCTGCACCATGGCAGTCAGCGGGCTGCTGGGCAGCTTGCTGCTGCGGAAAATCATCACTCCGCTGAACGACGTAGTGAATCAGGCTGAGGCCATCGGACAGCGGCGTTTCGTCACCCTGCCAGAGCCAAAGACGCTGGAGTTCAAACGCCTGGTCAGCGCGATGAACACCCTGTCAAAACGCATACGCGGCGCCTTGCAGCAGGAAGCCAGCCGCCTGAACCAGTGGCAGAAGGAAACCCATACCGACGGACTCACCGGACTGCTGAACCGGGAGCCTTTTCTGCGCAACCTGGACGCAGCCCTGGGCAGCGACGACGTCAACGCGACCGGCTGCATGGCCCTGGTACGCATCGCCAGACTCAGCCACCTGAATCAGACCTACGGGCGCAAGGTGATCGATGGGGTGCTGGAGGATATCGGCACCGCACTCAACACAATCGTCAGCCGACACAGCCGCTGGGCCGCCGCGCGCCTGAACGGCTCCGACTTCGCCATCATGGCACCGCGCGCCACGAACCCGCGGGAGCTGGTGCTTGAAATGCAGGCGGTGATGGAGGAGGCGCTGAACGCCCACAGCATGGAGGCCGACAGCGCATTGCCCTCGGCGGCCACGCTGTATACCCACGAAGACACACTGAGCGCCCTGCTCACACGCCTCGACAGCGCGCTGATCCCGGCGCATCAGGCGGGCAGTTCAGAGATCAACATCACCTTTGCAGGCGACATCCAGATGCTGCCCGTGCGGGAGCAGATGACGCGCTGGCGGGGGATTCTGCAAAGCGCTTTCCTGGAGGGCCGCTTCAGTCTGGCAGGCTTCCCGGTGCTGGACAGTAACGGGCGCCTGATGCACATGGAAGCACCCGTGAGGCTGCGCGAGGAGCAGCAGGAACTGCCGGCTGCGACCTTTTTGCCCTGGATCAACCGGCTGGAAATGTCGGCAGATCTCGACCAGCGCGTCATCGAGATGGCCCTGGCGAGCGCCGAAAGCGAAGCTACCACACCACTGGCGGTGAACCTGTCTGTCGGTGCACTGGTGGAACCGGCCTTCCTGCACTGGCTCGACCAGACCCTGTCCAAGGCCGGTAGCGCTGCCGGCAGACTCTGGCTGGAGGTACCGGAGTCCATGGCATTCCGTCACTTCGATGCGTTCCGCCTGCTCACCCGTCACGCCAGCCATTACGGCTGCAAGGTCGGCATTGAGCACGCTGGACACCAGTTGGCCGACATTGGCCAGTTGCACGATGTGGGTCTGGACTATTTCAAGGTCGACGCGGCATTCATCCGGGAGATCGACAGCAATGCCGGCAACCAGGCCCTGCTCAGGACCCTCTGCACCGTGGGCCACTCCATCGGAGTCACCGTTATCGCGGAAGGTGTGCGCAGTGCGGCGGAATGGGCACAACTGCGGGAACTTGGGTTCGATGGCGCGACCGGACCAGCAATCAGTGAACTGGCTGCGCAACGCACAGCCGATTAATCAGTCATCGCCCAACAAATCGAGGCTGCCCGGCAGTACGCTGCGCAGGCGCTGTCGATACAGCATTTTCTGCTGTGCGGAGTCGGGTAGGTCCGTGAACAGGATGACGCCGCGGCTGACCAGCAGCTCCACGACGTCCTCAAGCACGCGCACGAAATCCTGGTCGGTCGCGCTGATGCGGCTGGCGTCATCACTCAGCGCCGCCAGAAACTCCAGGAGCTCGGCATCGTCTGCCGCCACCGGTTCCAGGCCATCCTGCGGGAGCTGACTGACCGCGACGATACGCTGCGCAGAATCCCGTTGAACAAAAGGCATCGTGGCTGTACTCCATTATAGTACCCCGGCAACCCTGCGGCCGCCGGGGTCATCATAGCCCAGATCCCTACTGGTCGACAGTCAACCTGCCACTGTCCAGCATGCTCTGGATGACCGACGCCATATCATCATGGCCGCTCACCAGGTCAACACCCTCAAGATGGATGGTCTGGCTGATTGCGCTGGCGTCACGCTCGCCACCGGTGAAGGCCCCTGTTGCACTGACTTCGATGACCGTACCGGTGCCATCAAAGGTCACGTTCAGGTAGCTGGTGAGGTCCGCGGTGGATTCCTCACCCTGCAACAGGTCACGCAAGTCGAGCACATCGTTGCCCGCTTCACCAAATCCAACAATGCTGACCTCGGGTGCCACACTGCCCGCATCAGCGAGTGAGAAGGCAAAGACATCGTCGCCCGGGCTTGCCAGCAAGCTTCCGCCATCGGCAAGACGCGCATCAAACTCAGTCTCGCCGGCATGCTCGATGATCATGTCCTTGACGTGCTGCATGGCGTCATCCTCGTTGACCGGCGCGTAGCCGTTCTCGGTCAGCAGCGCCTGCAACTCCGACTTGCTGATGCTGTCGAGGTCAAACACATCATCGGACAGCGCCTGCCGCACGGCGTCGGTAATGACGATACCGTTGTAGGGGTCAGGGTCGTTGTCGATGGACTGCAGGAACACGGCCATCTTCTCCACATGGTCGTCATTCAGGTCACTCAGACCAACACCTGCAATCTCCTGCAGGAAAACCTTGCCGTCGGCAATGGCTTCCTCGGCGACGAATGACCCAAGCAGCACGCCCCCGACGCGCAGTGTCACCGTATCCCCGGGCCGATACAGGAATCCGCCGTCCTCATCGGTCAGGCCGGAAAGCCCAGAGGAGGTTTCGTAGCTCATACCCTCAACGACACCGTCCACAATGCTTGCGTTGGCGACACCGTCGAGATTCAGCGTCAGCGTGTAGGCCCGGCTGTCGCCATCGTCGTCAACGAGCGTATAGGTGAACGTCTCCTGACGGGTCTCGCCCACGCTGAAGCTGTCTCGCGCGGCAGCCGACAGCACATAGGTGTACCCGCCCTGGCCATCCACCGATAGTGTGCCGAAGCTGCCCTGCACCTGACCCGCATTTTCACCATCCCAGATCAATGAGCCGCCGGCACCCGGACCGTCCGCGCCCCAGTTGCCGGGCACAGTGCCCTGCAGTTCGGGCAGGTCATCCATCGACCGCACCTCGGCGAACAGTTCGTAAGTGGTGGACTGCCCCTCCACCGTGCGCACAGAGCTGACCAGGTTCCCCTGCGCGTCGCGGAAGCCAAGAATTTCCAGCTCGAACTCGCGACCACCCACGGTAATGGTCTGTACCTGATTCGGATTCGTGATACTGACAAAGTCGTCATTCGCCGGGTTCGAGGACGGCGAGACATTGTTCGGGGTTTCGGTATGCCGCAACGAAACTGTTGTCGAGACCTGCGTCGGCACACCATCAATCACCAGCGTGAACGTCACGCCAAGATCGACCGTCTGCAGCACTTTGGCGCTTGCCGAGATGGGGAAGTTATTGTGGGTCAGGCTGCCCACCGTAAACACGCTGTCAGCCTGCACGGGTGCATTGCCGATGAGCGAGGGCACGTAGTCGAAGTCGTAGCCAGAGCCACTGCTGCCACCCCACTGCAATCCGATACCGCCACTGTCAGCGTTGGATGCGATGCTGCCACTGCCGCTGGTCGAGGTGATATTCTGCCAACTTGCGCTGAGGGATCCCACGGCAAGCTCGCTCAGTGGAACCACCAGGGTCTGTGCAGTCTGGCTGGCGCCGTGCGGGCTGTCGTCATCGATGCTGACGGTGAAGGCCGCGCTGCCTACGCTGCCGTCGCCGTCTGTAACCTGCACGTCCACCGAGAAGGACACATTGTCCTCTTCTGCAGACGGGGCATGACGCACCGGCTGCAGCAGTGTGACCGCGTAAGATGCTGAGCTTGCACCTATCGTGTTCAACGCAACCGTAAACACCTGACTGCCCGCAGCCATGGGATCCTGGCCACTGATATAGCCAATCAGGGTATTGCTGCCGGCATCCCAGAAGGTGTCGACGGTCTGTCCATCGTTGGTCAGTAGTGGTGTGGTGCCGCCGGCCGTTGACAAGGCAATGCCGGCAAAGCCATCTGCGCCCGTATCATATTCAATCAGTCCGGTGGTGACGGGATCATCGTCGCCTGGCGCCTGGTCACCCAGTCCGCCCGGCAGGTCATCCTCATCCACCATGGCATCGTTGGACACCAGCAGCACGGGAACGGAGTCACCGGCAAAGCTCAGTGTCAGCGTGGTGCTCGACGTGTCGCCGTCCGCATCCGTGATCTCATAGCTGAACTGGTCCGTGGAACCCACCGGTACGCTGCCGTTCGGCGTGTAGCTCCAGCTGCCGTCACTCGCCAGCGTCAGGCTGCCGTGCGTGCCCGCCACCGTCGTCGAGGCACCCGATGCCAGTGCAGCACCGTTCACCCCGGTGACCGTGATGCCACCGTCCGCGCCCGCCTGGTCGTTGCCCAGCACGTTGCCCTCAACTACCGGGCCACCTTCTGTCGCCGTCGCCGTGTCCGCAACCGCCGTCGGACCCGCGTCGTTGATCGTCAGCGTCAGCTGTGGCGTCGCCACGCTGCCGTCGCTGTCTGTCAGCGTGATGTCCACCACCGCGCTGGCGCTGTCCGCACCCACCGCATGGCTGTATGCGCTGTTCTGCGTGAACACGTAGGCACCCGTGGCCTCATTCACGGTCAGCGTCCAGCTGCCGTCATCCGCCGCCAGCGTCGTCACTCCCCCGGCACTGGACTGCGTCGCCGCACCCAGGCCGCCGTCGTACACCGCGCTGAACGTCACCGGCGTGTCATCACCCAGGTCGAAGGACAGCGTCCCGCTGTCCGCGCCCAGGGTCGCGTCACCCGTCGCAGCCGCGCCATCGCTCGCCGTCGGCGCACTGCCGTCACCGGCAAAGCTCAGCGTCAGCGTGGTGCTCGACGTGTCGCCGTCCGCATCCGTGATCTCATAGCTGAACT